>Ga0315339_1000189_pt1 | contig 94967 bp, 79 predicted proteins | sample ASW17metaG_FD_204514 | JGI IMG/M metagenome (GOLD analysis project Ga0315339, IMG submission 204514) | Ammonia-oxidizing marine archaeal communities from Pacific Ocean, United States - ASW #17 | ecosystem: Environmental > Aquatic > Marine > Oceanic | place: USA: California | collected 2016-12-05
TTCAGATCGCGGCCCACGAGGAATACTTCGGACTCGACAAGTTATACGCCCTTTGCACACTTGCGCGTGGGTTGGTGGATGAGTGGCAGATCGGCCGGGTGATTGCACGGCCGTTTACCGGCAGTCGAAAGGGGGCATTTCAGAGAACCGGTAATCGGCGGGATTACACCACGCCGCCGCATGGGCCGACCCTCTTGGACCGGCTGGTGGAAGACGGTGGCGAGGTGATTTCAGTCGGCAAGGTCGCTGATATCTTTGCAGGGAAGGGGATATCAAAAAGCATTAAAGCCCATGGCAACCAGGAGTTGTTTGACGCGACCCTGGACGTGTTGGCCACTGCCAACGACCACACACTGATATTTACCAATTTTGTGGATTTCGACATGTTGTACGGGCATCGGCGGGATGTGACCGGTTATGCACGGGCGCTGGAGGTGTTCGATCGTCGGTTGCCTGAATTACAAGCGTGTTTGAAGACCGATGACCTCGTACTGGCCACAGCGGATCACGGCTGTGACCCGACTTACCCCGGGCATGATCACACCCGCGAACATGTGCCGGTGCTGGTTTCGGGGCCGCGCTGTTGTCCGGTGGAGCTCGGTGAGCGTCAGGGCTTTGCAGATATGGGCCAAACACTGGCTGCGTATTTTGGCTTGAATCCCCTGAACAACGGCACGTCATTTCTGAAGCAGATCACACTAGAATCTCCATTATGACGATCTTGCCAAGATTTCAGGTTGACCACCAAGGTCGGTTATCGGCCGAAGCACTCCAGAGTTGGTCACAAGACGGCTGCCTGATGATCGAGGATTTTGTGCCGGCAGAGAGTTGTGACCAACTGCAGCAGGCGATCAATGACTTGGTCGACCAGTTTGAACCTGAATCGGTGAAGACCGTGTTCTCGACGACGTCTCAGTCTCATGCCGCTTCCGAATACTTTGAGTCGTCAGGAGACAAGATTCGGTTTTTTTTCGAAGAGGCGGTTTTCGATGAGCGTGGTGATCTGACAACGCCCAAGGCAAAGGCGTTGAACAAAATCGGTCATGCACTGCATGATCTACATCCTGTGTTTGAGTCTTTCTCTTATCACCCGCGGCTTGCCCGCCTTGCCGATCAGCTGGGCTTGGCGGATCCCAGACTGCTTCAGTCCATGGTGATCTTCAAGCAACCAAAAATTGGGGGTGAGGTGGTCTGGCACCAGGACAGTACATTTCTCTATACCGAACCGATGAGTGCCACGGGGTTCTGGTTCGCACTGGAAGATGCGAATCTTCAAAATGGCTGTTTGTGGGTTTTGCCGGGCGAACACCAAAATGGGCTGCGCCAGCGATTTTGCCGGGTCGATGGAAGACTGAAAACCCAAGATATCCCCGATGCGATACCTTTTGACGTGGCACGTGCTGTGCCCCTGGAGGTCTCCCGCGGCACTTTGGTGATATTGGATGGTCTGCTGCCCCATTACAGCGCGGCTAATGTCAGCGATCGATCACGTTGTGCCTATACACTGCACACAGTGTCCGGCAAAGCACTTTACCCAGCGGATAATTGGCTGCAACGCGGGCCCGATATGGCGCTCCGTTCATTGAGTGCAGGTGCAACGGAATGATGGCCGTACCGAAAGTCGAGCTGCACTGCCATCTTGAGGGCGCAGCCGGGCCGGCATTGATTCGTCAGTTAGCAGAACGAAATAACATCACACTGCCAGAAACGTTGTTTACACCCGATGATCGATTCGCGTGGGCCGATTTCCCGGGGTTTTTATCGACCTATGATGATGCCAGCCAGGCCATTCGCACAGCCCAGGATTACCGGGATGTGACTTATGCGTATTTGGCTGACTGCGCGATTGAAGGTGCCGTCTATGTGGAGGTGATGTCATCACCGGATCATGCCGCTGCTGCAGGCCTATCCTACGAGTCGCATCTCGAAGGAATTGTGCAGGGGATCGACGATGCGGAACGGGATCATGGAGTTGTTGGACGGCTCATAGTGACGTGCGTGCGGCATTTTGGACCCACTCAGGCGGTGCAGGTTGCCGCTCAGGTTTGCGGCAGTCCCCATCCTTACGTGGTCGGTTTCGGGATGGGCGGTAATGAACTGGTCCATACATTCAAGGACTTTCAGCCTGCTTTTGATCGGGTTCATACGGCTGGATTGCCGTGCACGGTGCACGCCGGCGAATGGGCCGGGGCAGCCAGTGTGAACGAAGCGCTGGACACGCTACCGGTTCAGCGAATCGGGCATGGTGTTCGCGCTGTCGAAGATAAGCACGTACTCGAACGACTGGCCCGTGAAAGTGTTCACCTGGAAGTGTGTCCCACCAGTAATGTCATGACGGGAATTTACCCTGACTATGACGCTCACCCGTTCAACATGCTTCGAGATGCGGGCATTAGCGTGTCGTTGAACTCGGATGATCCCCCGTACTTCGCAACCACGATCGGAAAAGAGTACGAGATAGCAGGTTCACGCATGGGATTGGACGATCTAGATCTGGTTCAGATCTCAGAAGATGCACTCGCCGCCGCATTTGTTGATGAACAGAACCGAAGTATTTTGCTAGAAAGAATCCAAAAAAATAAATGATTAAACTGACAGGCCGATTAGGCTTTTGTGGATGACTCGCGTTTGAAGACATTAGCGAGTCAGCCTAAAGCGGTAGCTGTATTAGAAAATAGATGTCCTCAGTTCAACAATGCGGTCATCAGAGCGGGTAGTTGAAAAATTATTGTAGCGTTGATGCTCACTTCGTCACTAAAAGATCAGCAAGCTCTCGCACCACCCCTTGTCCTCCGGACGAATCGGTAACCATAGTCGCATTTGCGCGTATCTGCGGATGAGCATCTGCCGGTGCCACGCGATGGCCAACCAGTTGCATCGCGTCAATATCGTTGGTGTCATTACCGACATACATAATTTGATCTACACTGATGGACCTGGCATCAATAATTGATTGCACAGCCGACGCTTTATCTTGACAATCCTGAATGCACGGTACATTGAGTTTCTCCGCCCGAGCAGAGACCACAGCGTTCGTTTCGGTAGAGAGGATTATCACTTCAATTCCGGCGGATTGAAGCATACGGATGCCCCAACCGTCGCCACGATGGCATACGACAGCTTCACGCCCGTCTTCGAATACATAAACTTTGTTGTCGGTCAGTACGCCGTCAAAGTCAAGAATCAGGAGATTGATTTCAGGCATTGGATCGTTTCGACGGTATTGTGGTACGGAACAGTGTCGGAACTAGGGTAACGCGTAGCCGAAACTCTCTTCGAAGCGCGCTCGGAATTGGTCCTCGGTAAAGTGATGGTTCTGGGTGCCTTGTCGTTCGACTTTGAACGCACCGACGAGTGATGCTGCCCGGCCGGACGTTTCCCAGTCCCATCCGCAGTTTAGGCCGTATAGCAGACCGGCGCGAAAAGCATCCCCGCAGCCAGTCGGATCCACAGCGGCTTGGATTGATGCTGCCGGAATGTCGATTGATTTGCCGCCTGCATAAATACGAGAACCTTCACCCCCTCGTGTGACGATCAGGGCGTGAACCTGGCTGGCAATATCGTCCAGCGTGAGTTCGGTGATCTTCATCATCAGCTGGGATTCGTAGTCATTCATAACACACCACGTGGCTTGATCGATGCAAGTAAGCAGCTCGTCCTTTGAAAACAAAGGCAGGTTCTGCCCAGGGTCAAACATGAAGGCTACGCCGAGCGCTGCGAAGTCACGGCTGTGTTGGAGCATAGCGCCCCGGCCATCTGGCGCAACAATTCCTAAACTGACGTTTGCGGCATCGACCACCTTGTTTTGATGGGCCTCGCCCATAGCGCCGGGATGAAAGGCTGTGATCTGGTTGTTGTCCTGATCAGTCGTGATAAAACACTGGGCGGTATACAGAGAGGGTATCTCAACGACGTGTTGGTCAGGGATGCCATTTTGTTGCAAGCACCTGCGGTAGTCCTCGAAGTCTTTGCCGACTGTGGCCATTGGAATTGGTTCACCGCCGAGGAGCTTTAAGCTATAAGCGATGTTTCCCGCACAACCGCCGTATTCACGGCGCAATTCTGGGTTGACAAAACACACATTCAGATTATCGATCTGATCGGGAAGAATGTAGTTCTTGAATCGATCTGGAAAGACCATGATCGTATCAAAGGCCATGGAGCCACAGATGAGTGTCGGCACAGGTCTAAAACTCCCAAGGGTTAATCAATTGAAAGACTTTGGTACAGAATACATTCTTGAAGCGGTACCAGAAGTGGTCATACGGTATTTTTCATTGAACATTGGCCGCGTTCCTGCATGCCGCGGCATACGCCATAAAGATATAAAGAATGGTCCTGCATGATAAAGCCGGAGTTTTCTGCAGCTTTTCGTTGACGCTGCTCAATAGTATTATCGACAAACTCAAATACTTTATTGCATTTGATACACACCATATGGTCGTGGTGGCTGGCATCGTTGAGTTCAAATACCGAGGCCCCCCCTTCAAAATTGTGGCGGATGACAAGACCGGCTGATTCAAACTGGGTCAACACCCGGTAGACAGTCGCAAGACCAATGTCCTGATCGAGTTCGAGTAATCGTTTGTAAACATCCTCGGCTGACATATGTCGCACTGGGCTGGTCTCAAGAATATCCAGAATCTTGAGCCGCGGCTGGGTGGTTTTTAATCCTACCTGTTTTAGGCTATTAGGAGTATTCATTGTGCATCAGAAGTTCATGTGTATAGTAATCATTATTCGAACAAGTTTCTCGGCAGCCAATCGTATCTTACAACGAAGTTGAATCTAGTAGCGCGCTGACTGTAGGGTAGAGCCTCGTAGCTTTAGTGACCACAATTGTCATTATCGAGTCACCTGAGGCCTAGATATGGAATTAGGTTTCCGTGCCAAATAAAAGTAATCATTGTCGGACCTGATAATGTTAAAACCACATTGTTGGAAACACTTGAGACTCGGTGTATTGTTAATTCTTACATCGGCATAGAATGTGGAGTGTCCGAGAGCTTTAGAAGCCTCAAGAGCTTTCATTAATAACCTAGAAGCCAATCCTTGGTTTCTTCTTTTTGGGTTTAAGTTGATACTGATAGTCGCTTGATCCTGTGTACGTGTAAAATTAAATATAACAACACCAATTTTTGAACCAACATCTTCACCGATAAATAATTTTCGGTTAGGGTCAGCGAGAGCACTCAAGTACCATTCGTCATGCTCCCTCAGGCTAATTAATTTGTTCGACTTAAACATTAGTCTTGTGGTCTCGTCATTACGCCATGAAAAGATGTCCCTAGAGTCCTGCTGGGATGATATTCTGACGTTCAACGGTGTGATGAGTCTCTGTTCTAGCTAAGTTGAGAGTTGAGGCAAACAAAAACCTTAAGTTTAGTATTCTATGTTATTTTAATTGAGCCAAAACGAGTGTTATCTATACTATTCTGACTGAAAACATGAGGAAAAATAATTCTATTAAGGTGTTACACATAACTACAGGGTTAGGAGTAGGTGGTGCTGAATCAATTTTAGTTGATTTGCTGAAAAATATGGATAGCAAAAGAATAGATCAGTCGGTGTTATGCCTTGGCTCGCCAGTAAGAAGAATCGAGTTGGATGATTTTGATGGGGTTAATATTGAATATCTTGATTTGGACCGAAGTGTTTACGATCTCCTATCAAAAATAAAGACGCTACGTTATCACATCAATAATCATAAGCCAGATATTGTGCAAACATGGATGTACCATGCTGACCTACTGGGTGGGATTGCGGCTAAGTTAGAAGGCATTCCCGTGGTATGGGGTCTTTTTACGGGCAATCTAGAGTGGAAGCACTACAAGATAAGGACCTTACTAATTATTAAGTTATGTGCGGTGGTTTCACACTTTGTCCCTGAATTTGTACTCAGTTGTAGCCACCGAGGTGTTGAAGAACATGGCCGTATTGGATATAGCAAAAAGAGAATGAAATATGTCACGACAGGATTCGATACGGTTCGATTTAATCAAGACAAATTCCAAGGCACAAATTACAGGCTTAGTTTGGGTATAGATGCGGATGTATTGTTAATTGGAATAGTTGCAAGATTTGACCCCCAAAAAGATTATGAATCATTATTTAGGGCAATTTCTATTTTTAGACTTAAAACAAGAAAATTTGTTGTCTTAGTGGCTGGAGGCTATGGTGTTGGAGATAAGGACAATCCATTTTCAAAACTGATTGGAAAACATCAACTTGAAGAATATGTTGTAGCGCTAGGTTATGTGTCCGATATCGTTGGCTTCTATAACTCCCTAGATTTAATGGTACTTTCTACACATGGTGAGGGATTGCCACGGGTTATTGGAGAGGCGATGGCTACTGGAGTTCCTTGTATTGCGACTGATGTTGGCGATATTGCAAAAATTGTTGGTAAAACTGGCATAGTCGTGCCACGCTCAAATCCAGAGAAGTTTTCAGACGCGATTCGGATTATGAGTTCATGGACAGGTGCAGAAAAACTGCAGAAAGGAGAACACGCAAGGCAGAGAATAATTGATGAGTATAGTATTGATAGAATGGTAGTTGAATATACTGAAATTTATGAGCAGTTAATTCTTAGTGCTTAAACAGCAGCAACATGGTGGTTCGTTGAAACATGATCTCGAAGAAAAGCCGCGGGTAGATTTTGTCGTTATAGGGGCGCAGAAATCTGGCACAACGTGGTTGTTTGAGTGTCTTGATGAGCATCCCGAGATTTATGTGCCAGCTGAAAAAGAGCTACATTATTTTTGTCATGAAGATGACTGTCGATTCAGTACAAAACATGAGGGTCTAGGTTGGTACGACGCCCGGTTTAAGCGAAGCCAACCGTGTAAGGTCTCTGGCGAACTGACAACTGATTACATGTATTACAAATATGTGGTAGACGATCTTTTTCAGTTTAATAGTGAATGTAAGATAGTGGCCTTACTAAGGAATCCTGTTGATAGAGCATATTCTGCTTACTGGATGTGGAGAAGACACAATAGAAGCATCCCAAAATTCGAAGATATGATTAGATCTTCAACCAACAGTTTGGTTGGGCGTGGCTATTACTATCAGCAACTAAAGCCATACTTTGAAACTTTTGGGGCAGATCGGGTTAAGGTATTTATTCTTGAGGAAATAAAGCAAAATCCAGCTGTTTTTATAGCGGAAATATTTGGGCACCTTGGCGTCGAATCTGGATTTAAGCCAAAAGCTCTTCACAAGCTGGTGGCAGATACAAAAATTTACCCGCCTGGAGTGGGTCGTGTGGTCTATAAAGTAATATCTCCCTTGTTAAACTTGACATGGGTTCAGCCGATTTGGCGTTATCTTCGACGTAATACAAATTTTAAAGAAAAGTTTCTAAGTACTATTTTTGGAGGTGGTAAGGGTCGATACCCTGTGATGGCTAGTGAGGATCGTTTATACTTACAAGAGAAATTCAGCAAGGAAAATGATTTACTATCTGGTTTAATTAGTAAAAATGTGGATCAATGGTGGGTACATTATGAGGATGGCCCAAAAGGCGATTAGAATTGTTGTAGACATACAAATTAGTGAAGATTGACCAAAGCCAGCTTGATAACAAGATATCAATATAGGGTATACAAGTGTCAGATAAATTCCCTATCTTCCTTTCCGATTTAACCCACACACAGCAAACTATAGCATCCGACACGATGCCTATGGCAGTCGCTGGAATTGCTGCCTATGCCGAGACTAAATTGGATTGGGTAACGGATATGCCAGTCTTTAAGTATCCGGAAGAGCTCCTAGAAGCATTGGAAAATTATCCAAATCCAAGATTGTTAGGATTCTCCAGTTACATTTGGAACTTCAGTCTTAGTTACGAGATTGCGGCAGCGGTGAAGAGAGCCTCGCCCCAAACAGTAATAGTGTTCGGAGGGCCAAATTACCCAACAGTTGCCGACGAGCAAGAAGAATTTCTTAAAAGTCATCCGATTATCGATTTTTACATACCCAAAGAAGGTGAAAAGGCATTCGCATCCTTGTTAGATAGTCTTTATCTGAGTTCTTTTTTAGTGAGTAAAGTTGCGGAACAACACCTATCATCAATTCACTGCATTCACAATAACAAGTTTATTCGGTCAGAAGACATAGAGAGATTACAAGATTTATCTCAAATTCCATCACCCTACTTAACTGGAAAATTAGATAAATATTTCGATGGTTCACTTATGCCAATACTGCAGACTAATAGGGGCTGTCCGTTCCAATGTACTTTCTGTGTTGAAGGCAGTAACTACTACAACAAGATCAACAAGAGTAGCAGACAAAAAGTTTCTGAAGAAATTCAGTTTATTGGTCGCAAGATGGCTGAAGTCAAAAAGGCTGGCGGTCGCAATGATCTATTTATTGCCGATTCGAATTTTGGCATGTACTTGGACGATATAGAGACTTGTAAAGATCTAGCGGAAACAAGAAGATTATATAACTGGCCAGAATATGTACATGTAGCAACGGGTAAAAATAAGAAGGAAAGGGTGCTTAAAGCAGCTAGTATCATTGAAGGTGCTTTACGCTTGTCCGGCTCGGTACAAAGTTTGAGTGAGAAAGTACTGGAAAATATAAAACGAAAAAATATTTCGGCTGATGGTTTAATGGATCTGGCTCTGTCAGCGTCAGAGGTTAATGCGAATTCTTATAGTGAAGTTATTCTCGGGTTGCCTGGGGAAACTAAACAATCTCATTTCTATACGGTACAAAGAATTACCGAAGCAGGATTTAACAATATATATTTGTTTCAGTTAATGCTGTTGCCAGGTAGTGAACTTGCTAATTTAGACACGATAGCCAAGTATGACATGCAGGTGAAATATCGCGTGTTGCCTCGATGTTATAGCGAATATCGGTATGGGGCAGAGCTGATAACCTCTGCTGAAATCGAATCAATTTGTGTAGCCACTGATACGCTTACCTTTGATGATTATTTTGAATGCAGATTCATGCATTTGGTCGTGACAATGTTTTACAACGACGCGCTATACGGGAATCTATTGAAGCTAATCAGAATGTACCGCCTGTCGGTATGGAGGTGGATTATGATATTGATGGAATTGCCCACTGGCGATCGGTTGAAAAAATTGTATGCAGAATTTATGGATGCGACTAAGAATGAACTATGGGATAAACGTGAAGATTTAGAGAAGTTCATCAAAAAGCCGGGAACAATCGGCGATTATGTAGATGGGAAGCTGGGCAACAACTTGTTGTTTGTCTATAAATCGTTGGCTTTAACACGATGCTTAGACGATTTGTCGTGCGTAGCTGAAACAGCTACAAGAAAACTATTTAGCGAAGAAAATAAGCTGGATAAATTGACGGATCAGTTTATTGGTGAAGCGTCTGTGTATCATGCTCACAGGATGCGCAATTTATTTTTCGATATTGACGATGTTTATGAAGGTAATTTCACGTTTGATTTTTCAAAATTTGAGGCAGATGAAACTCCTGATATGCTGGAAGCGTACTTATATAAAGAATACCCAACGAGACTGTCATTCTCCCTGACAGATGATCAGAAAAGTGTCATTCAAAGATATAAGAAAATGTACGGTACTAGTAAAGTTGGAATAGGACGTATTTTATCAAAAGTATATTTGAAGAAATTGTTTAGGCATGCAGCCCCGGTTTCTAAGGGCGATAATCTACAATCAGCGTCCGAGAATGTATCGTTTCAAAATATTCAGATATCCGGCTTAAATTCTTAAATAGTCTAGCCGTGATCTGGTCTCGTAATATGGGCATATCTTAAAGTCTACGAGTTAGATCGGGGGTTTATGCGTTTGATGCCTAAGCGGTATATGTTGCCGAGGCATGCTAGTCGGACAAAGAGGAAGATTATGGATCGTGTTTTATCTATTTCTGTTCTAGTGGGTACTACGTTATGGTCAGTTATTGTCGCCACTTTCTTGCTTAGATATTGGACATTGTTAGGCGTTGATGGAAGGGTAAATTTACTACTATTAGTACTCGTAATTCTAATAATTGTTGGGTCTTTGATAGTAATTTTTCTTAAACGTAGCCTTAGAAATTCTATTGCATTGATCGCCGTAAGCGTATTTCTGACTCTATATGCTGTTGAATTTGTTAATTACACACTAACGTATTACCCCGGCTTTCCAGATCTATCTCCTCCTCTAAAAGTTAATGCGGCTCTTATCCAAAAAGCTGAAAAGAATGAGATTTGGATAGACAAACGATCGAAGATAGAGGTGTTGCGAGATCTTCGATTGCGTGGATTGCCCTCATACCCAGCTTTTCTAGTAACTAATAGAGTTCCTTGGGACGAAAACCCTGATCTGTATGTTGAAGAGCCACTGCCATTGGGATCTATATCTAAATCTACCGTAGTCCACTGTAATGAGAGTGGTAAGTGGTCTATCTACAATAGTGATGAAAAAGGGTTCAACAATCCAGTAGGTATTTGGGGAAAGACGGAATATACGACTGTTCTTCTCGGTGACTCTTATGTACATGGAGCGTGCGTGGACCCAGATGAGGATTTAGGTTCATGGATCAGAAAAGAGTATGCGAATACGATCAGTCTCGGGCAAAGAGGGAACGGACCTATTCTACAGTTGGCTGGTTTAAAAGAGTATGGGGTACATCTTCGCCCGCAATACGTAGTTTGGTTTTATACAGAGAATAATGATCTGGTAAATCTTATCGGAGAATCGAATTCTTCATTTCTGAGCAGGTATCTAAATGAAGACTTTTCCCAGAATTTGTTTAACAGGCAAGAAGATCTTGACAAGTTTGTGCATAAATTTACGGAATACAATTATAAACTTGCGAAGAAATCATCGTCTGCTACAGCACTGACGCACGCGAGATATATTCTTACACTAAGGTCTTTAAGAAAGAAATTTGGATTAGAGGTGCACGGAAGACATCCCGAATCTTCTGAGTGGAAAGTTCTGGTCGGAATAGGACTATTGGAATCAAATGGACCAAGCAATCTAGATAAGAAACCAGGGGGTGTTCTTTGGACTGACAGTCAAAGTGAGCGCTGGTATGGTGAGTGGTCACAGCAATTACCTAAATATAGGAGTGTTTTATCCTTAGCGAAGGATAAAACGGAATCGTGGGGTGGGAAACTTATCTTTGTCTTTTTGCCAAATGGTGGTCGTTACGACAGACCAGACGCACCACACTGGCGGCTTAAGGAGGACATGCTTGAAATTGTTAATGAATTAGGCATTCCCATAATTGATTCCGATTTGGTGATTGGTGATGGCGATCACAGACGATATTTCCCCGCAAATGGTGGCCACTACAACAGCGAGGGATATAGAGTTGTAAGTGAACAAGTTATAACGTTGATAAGAAAATACCAAAACAATCAGCTCTAGTGTTCAAGTCAATGAAGATAAAACTATTACTAACGCGTACTGGTGATCCCCTATCCATACTTGTAGTTAGTCAGCAGCTGATATTCCCTTGAATTGTTTCTGCTTTCCAATAAATGCACTGCATTTAGATAAAAGGTAACCCACCAGGGGATCACCTTTGTAAATATGTTGGATGTATCCACAATTCTAAAAGCAAGGAAACAGCTAGTTATAAATATTGGTGATATCAAAGAATCTATCCTGAATCTTAGTCAGCAAACTAACATTCAGTTTGAATCTACTCATAAGTAAGTTATAGCTGTCATTGCCGGAAGACATAAGATGCCGTTGAATGCTCTAAATATTGCATACCCCAAATTAAATCGGTTGGGTCAGGAAAGAATACCTGTACGATAACGATCTTTGTTATACCGTTCCATGGGAAACTGGGGCAACATGATACCGTGTCTTGGTTCACGAAATACGTTTAGAGGAAGGAACTGTATAGAAAGCATCAGGCGTTCACCTTTCGTACATCGACTGCCCATGTGAAGGCACTTTCCAGTATTAACAGCAACAGTGTATCCTGCTGGACCGATTAGCTCATGTTTTTCTTCACTTCCAACTTCTTGGCTGATCATTGAGTCGCTTACTCGCTGTCCTTGACGACGATTACCGGGAGCAGCGTCTCCTAGAGCTTCACAGATCGACCGGGACGCCATTGATGGTAGAAATGTCAACGGTCCGTTTTCTGGAGTTACCGGAAGGATGTTCAAGAAAATCTTAACTTGACGAGAATCTTCTAGATCGAGGTGATACAACTGACTTGATTCCAAAAGCTCATTGGATGTACTCCATGATAAAGATGCATACGCGAGTTTCGGTAGAGATCCTATTGCTTCTGTAGCAATATGGATGAAAGTGTTGTTAAGTATAAAATCTAATATTTCAGGGTGACGGACAAAATCATCAAGACGAAAACAGTTACGTAATGTAGGATAGTTTTGTGATTGAGCAGGCCGCTCCATTTGCCATATCATATCGTGTGTAGTAATTGTGGGATGGCATCTTTGGCGCCATAAGTCGGTAAGCAATTCTATTATCGAAGTATCTTCATATTCTGAAAGTTCTAACTGGCAGTATCCATCATCTAGCTTTAAATGCGAAAAATGACTGGGAGCTTCACGAAGTAACACCTTGCCCCAAAAAAAATGTTTTATTAAATCACGAGGATTTAAAATCGATTTAATAATGCGGACAGGTAGACGGCACTGGTTGATGGTTAAGCCAAGTTTCTGTAGAAGCCGAGTTAGTTCCCGACCGGACTGAGAATCCCTGTCTAATGAGCATATTCTGCGGAGTACTCGAGCTATTTTAGTGTGTGGTCCGTGCAACGCTTTAGCCTTGTAAAGGTAAATATATACCGTCTAAAAAAATTTAATGTAAGACGTCATTGTCCGTTATAGGGTCTAGGCGTGGATGGTAATCGCCGAGTTATAATAAAAGTAGATTGATGCCCTAATTGCTTGTGGCTTTACTGAGTTTGGTGGTCTTCATAGTACTAGCACTAATGTAAAATCAATAATATGTATATTTGTTTCGATACACAAGAATTTCTCCTAAGAAAATGATTCTGGTCAACTCGAGGCAGTAGTGGGAACTTAGATGACACAAAGAGTGGTGATTATTGTAAGGAGTGAGCAAAAAGGTCTGTTTGCTTCTATAGGCCTATTATTGAGTGAAGATCTAGAGGTTCTATTTGTAGCCGACAGCAGAGACGCAGCGAACGTCATAAAAAAGATATTTCACAACCAGAAGCCAAATATACTAATTGAACCCGACTATAGAAAGCTTACCCAGCCAGAAGCAAATAGTATAAAGAAAGCTCAGGAAAGAGAGGAAATCTATGATATTCGCTACTCTCTGATTATCAGTATGGATCGCGCACTTGGTAGAGGTTATCTAATTAACGTTGACAATTACCCTATTGTAAAAAGGGCAAACTGGACTAGACAGCAAAAGTTTGACGTGATTAATAGGCGGTTTGAATTTTTCGAGAAAGTTTTAGTGGGCAACACTGTTCTAATAAGTCAATGGCCTGAAGTTGTACCTACTGCTATCTGTAATACGTTAGGTAAAAAGCATTTTCACTTGGTCGAAGCGAGGTATGGCTCACGGATGATGTGGAGTGATGGGGATCGACTAAGGGGAACGAAAATTCGGCGAATACTTGAGGAAAATATTGAAAAGACAAGATTGGCTAATACATGCTCTGAAATACCGATTAACCCAAGTAACTATACGGCGTCAGGACTAGGTAAAGTCGGGCTAGCACTAGGTGCTAAATTGGTGACTAGACACGCGACCTTAAAAGAGATATTTAAGTACATATTCCGTCGACTACAACTGACATTAATTGGTCGTGGAAAATCGAATTCCTACCCCTTTTTGGCATGGCTGCCAATCATATTGAAACGGCGACGCCATTTTCTATACCTATCGAAAATTGGATTACGGCCAGTTGATCTGGCTAATGTACGTGTAGCGTACTTTCCCCTTCAGATGGAACCTGAAATCTCGCTTCAGCAGATGGGATACGAGCTAAACAATGCTAATGAAGTTATAACTTGGATCTCTAAATCAATCTCTGCCAGCACAATATTAGTAGTTAAAGAACAGCCAAAAATACTAGGCCACCGAAGTAAAATGTTCTATAGAAATATAGCTATGCTTGGAAATGTTGTTTTCAGTGATCCAGGGGTAGACAGCTGGGATTGGATTCGTCAATCATATTTTGTAGTTTCTATTGTTGGGGGCGTTGGTCAAGAGGCCGTACACCTTGGCAAACCAGTTGTATCCTTTGGAAGAGACCAAATCATAAATCAATTACCTACAGTATTTCTAGCTAGGACATATGAAAATGTAAAAGAGGCAATTGACAAGATTGATAGTGGTGTAATTAATGAACTTAACCTTGAAAAGGCCAAGAGAGCGCTTGGTGATGCAATTTACAAATCATCATTTGAGCTTGAAGAATATAAAGATTCTTTCCATGGAGTGGATTTCGACGAAACCAGCTATCTGGTTTTAAATGAGTTGGAAAAGGCATTTCCTAATGCGATAGAGAATCGGAGCCTGCATAGTAGGACGCAATTAGAAAAATAAGAATAGGTCAAATCAGGGGGACGTTATTTGTCATCGCTCTGACTATATTACTGCCCAATTTCGGCTAAAGTCTGAATGAAATAAAATTGGGTTTTAAACTGTAGCCCGTCAGCATTAGTTGGACCAAAGAGCCTGATTGTCTAAGAGAGGGTTTTAGTTCATCGTTAACCGAGAGGATTAATGATGAATACGAAGAATAAAACCGATAGAGTCAGTGCTGACAGGGCAGTCCGTGATATCCGCCGTGCGACGCGACGGCATTATTCAGCTGAAGATGAAGATCCGAATTGTTTTACAAGGTCTGCGCGGTGAAGACAGTATTGCTGAATTGTGCCGGAAAGAAGGGATCAACCAGAATCTGAATTACCGCTGGTCGAAGGAGTTTCTGGAGGCGGGCAAGAAACGTCTGTCTGGAGATACCGCTCGGGAAGCCACATCCGATGAAGTCAAAGACCTGCGTCAGGAAGCCCTGGGATTGAAAGAAGTGGTGGCGGAGCTGTTGATGGAGAATCGGGTGCTCAAAAAAAGTGTGCTCGGGGATGGGACGGTATATGAGGTATAGCGCATCTGAGAAACGCGAGATGATCAAGCTGGTGGAGCAGTCCAGTTTGCCGGTTGGCCAGACCCTGAGACGGTTGGATAGCAATAAATCGACGTTTTATAACTGGTTACAACGTCACCGCTGCGCTGGGGATGAAGCATTAACCGACAAACATCCCGGCCCGAACCGGGCCTGGAACAAGTTTCCCGAGGCCAACCAGACAGCTGTAGTAGATTTGGCCCTGGCGAAACCCGAACTGTCACCGAGAGAACTGGCAGTCAAATACACGGACGAACAGGCCTACTTCGTCTCGGAATCCACGGTTTATCGACTGCTCAAGGCACAAGACTTGATTACCAGTCCGGCCTATATTCTGATGCAGGCTTCAGCCAAGTTCCAGCAACCAACGACCCGCGTCAACCAGATGTGGCAAACAGACTTTACGTATCTCAAGGTCATCGGTTGGGGTTGGTATTATCTATCCACCATTCTGGATGACTACTCCCGGTTTGAAGAAGTTCCTAGTTCTTCTGTCCGGACACCTACAGTACTATACTAACGGTCTAAGGTTTTCGGTAAAGGTGAGTTCAAATAATTTCGATCTTTGGGAGTATTCGAAATTAACGGAAAACGAGGGCAACCCCACATCTAGGCGTGGCTATAAATTTGAATCACAGACTCAACATTTTTCTTTGTGACCTTACGCACGATACTCAGATATTGGTCTCCGATACTATACCGATAAATGTCGGTTTCGTAGCCTCCTATGCTCAAAAGACCTTCGGTAATGAAGTAGATATAGAGTTGTTCAAATACCCCGATACCTTGTTATCTGCTTTGCACCAAGAAACTCCAGATGTAATTGGGTTCAGCAATTATTCATGGAACAGTCGGTTATCTGAAAGATTTGCTCGCTATGCGAAAGAGTTATATCCAGAAGTGGTTACTGTAATGGGAGGAACTAATTTTCCGCAGGAAGAATCCGAACAAGTCAAATACTTGGAATCGAGACCAGAAATAGATTGTCATATTTTCAATGAAGGAGAGGTATCCTTCTCGAATATAGTGACAGCGATTCTAGATGCTCGAGACAACAGCCAACGTATTTTTGATAATAGTATCCCGGGGGTTTGCTTTATTGATCCTGATAGTCGCAAGGATGTTCGTTACCGTTTTCTATCAGGTATGTCTGTCGAAAGATTAAAGAATCTCGACGATATACCTTCACCGTATCTAAATGGGATGCTTGATAAATTTTTTGATGGAAGATTAACCCCATTTATAGAGACAAACAGAGGTTGTCCTTTTACATGTAGCTTTTGTCATACAGGCCATGCTTCGTTATCACGTATTTCCAAATTTTCACCACAACGCATTACGGATGAGATCGCATATATAGGGTCCAGAGCTAAAAAGTTAAAAATCAGTAATTTACATATCGCAGATACGAATTTTGGAATGTACTCCTCGGATATAGAAACATGTAAAGCACTTGCGGATAGTCAAAAACAATTTGGGTGGCCTACGCAGATCCAAGCAACTACAGGGAAAAACAGCAAGAAAAAGATAATCGAGGTTACTAAGGTTATGGGCACTACTTTGGCAGTCAATATGTCTGTACAAAGCATGGATAAGAACGTTCTCGAGAATATTGAAAGGTCTAATATCAATTTAGAGGATTACAAAGATATTCATAAAACGTTGATGTCTCAAGGACGACCATCGAATGGCGAGCTGATAGTTGGTTTGCCTGGCGAAACAAGAGAATCATTTGTAACAGGGCTTAGGCAGGTGATTGATGCAGGTGTGACAAGGGTCGCAAATTACACTTTAATGCTTCTTTATGGCACACAATTTAAGGATCCTAAATATCGAAAAACCTACTCTATAAAAGGTAAGTTTAGACTAGTGCCACTAAATTTTGGCGAATACATGGGGGAGAAAGTTTTCGACATTGAAGAGGTGGGAATCGAAACAAATACGATGCGCTTCGAAGATTATCTCTGGTTGAGGGGGTTATGTCTGTTCGTCGAAGTGTTATATAACAATCGACCCTTTTATCCGATATTCCGTTATTTGGAAACCCTGTCAATTCAGCAATTCGATTTCATACTACAGCTTTATGAAAAGCGACATAAAGCACCACCTGAGATAAACAATTTGGTGAAAGGTTTTGAAAAAGAAACAAAGAATGAACTGTGGGATACGGAAGAAGAGATTACGTCTTACTACTGTAAGGATGGGAACTACAACAAGCTTTTCTCTGGTGATGTTGGTGGAAACTTAATCTATAAATACAAAGCAGCGAGTCTAGCTGATCACTCATCTAACTGGGTTGACTTCATTAGAAATGAGGTTGCCAATCAAATCGACGCTAACGAGTTAACCGAAGATGAAAAAAGTGATTTGCTTCGAGAACTCAATGTTGTTTGTGAATTCACAGAGTTGCGACTAAATGGTGTGCTAGCGCCGAAAGCAGACACGACTGTGATCTCAAAAGACTTTCAATACGACGTTATGAAATGGCTTAATAGTAATAGCGACAGCTCTAGTGCTTTACGCGACTATGTTGTTCGAAGCAAAATATCTTATGAATTTGGTTTCACCGCTAGACAGCTTGCTGAACGAGATGAGTTCTTTACGCGTTACGGGTCACACACAAATGGACTTAGTAAAATTGTTGCTAGAGTAACAAATGTGGAACAGTTGTTCAGAAATGTTCGACAAACCGGTATTCGTAATGTCGATGTCAACGAACGAGTAACTGACGAATTGGTGCGGTATGCAATATCTAACTAAGTTCGATATTTCTGATAGCTATTTCCCATCTCTAGATGGGTGCTATAGGAATTAACGGCATATATCATTCATGTGTCCAAGAACGACGTTGATGCAACGAGAAAATCATGGGAGATGTCTAGAAAGACACGCTTGAGTCCACGCGGAATAACGAGAATCATCTGATTTTGAGAAAATGGCGCATCAATGACAATTGTCCTACAGGATTTAAATATTTTGAGCGATGTAAACTTAAAAATTTACATCAGCACATACAAGGAAGGCTAGCAATGGCTCTTAAATTAGCCTATTTCTTTTTGGGAGCTGTATGTCTGTCGATGGGTCTCGGTAACAAGATAAGCGGTGCACCAATAGCAGGTTAAAACTCAGTTGTATTATGAATTTGACTGGCCTGGTAACTGAGACCTTTATTTATCTTATTTGTTCTGGAAGCTATTAAGCAGAATTCTTACATGCTAGTTAACTGCAAACTCTGCGGATCAGCGCACATTATCCCAGCTATCAGCAATCTTAGAATTAGACAGGGTGAAACTGGCAATCTTACTGAAGATAGTTATTCTGTCATCGAGTGTGAAGAATGTGGGATTCAGTATTTAGACCCATTCCCCGAGGTTGGGAAAGATTATTATTCATCCGGTCTTTATCGTACTGAATGGAGCCCAGACCAGATAATTGATAAAAGCTATTTCACAGAATTTGATGTTAATCATGTAGAACATCTAAGGCGGATAACTGCTAATAATCTGCGCGGTAACATTGTTGCTGACTATGGTTGTGGCGCTGGTTCATTCTTAGATGTTATATCTGGCTTAACAAAGAAAACTATCGGTATAGAACCGGATGGTAGATATTATCAAAGTCTTAGAAGTCGAAACCATAAAGTATTGCGATCTGTTGATGATGTAGAAAGTTCCTCAATTGAACTCGCCACTAATTTTGATGTTATAGAGCATATCGAAGATCCAAGAACATTCTTGTCCTCAATCTATCGAGCCTTGGTTAGCGATGGATTATTTTATTGCCTAACACCTAACAGAGAACAAATTCTGTTGAGATGTGGGCCGCAGGGCTATCGTCAATTCTGGTACCGCACCGTACATTATTGGTATTTCAACGATACTTCATTTAGGCGTTTAGCAGAATCAGTGGGGTTTAAGGATGTCAAAGTACGATTTGTTCAGAGATATGATATATCGAACTTTGTGTTGTGGTTAAGGGACAATAAACCAACCGGCCTCGGTAAGATTGAAATCTTTGATGATTCATTTGAGACAGCCTGGAAATCGAATCTTGAAAGACAAGGTTATGCAGACTTTTTGTGGCTAGAAGCAACAAAATAGAGGCTTTACTTGATTTACCGTGATTCTCTTAGAGGTAACCTCAGTATGTGTAATCAATTCGGTTTGAACGGCTGGATGGCTTTATTACTTTCTGTGATATCCATTATCTGTTTGTTCTGGCTGTTGGCTTATCAGATCTATTACAAATGAGAGTCGTTGGGTTTTTCACAAAATTGCGCCGGTTGCATGCGTGTTTTCTTATATAAGAAAACTGGGTAGCTAAGGGGTGAATCAAACCCTAGATGCAGAGACTTTTAGTCAGTCTTGTGCCGAAATATCATGAACATCTGTGTACCACAACGACAATCAGGGCCGTAAACAAATGCCTTTAAACACAGCCTATTCCCGAATCTTGAGATAACTCCTCTAGATAGATAAGTTGAAGAACGTTACAGAGAATTTGATCTAGCACTCTGCCATATGTGCACTACGGGAAATCGTCTCTACAAGAAGGAAAATCTAAACATCTGCTTTAGTTGGCGGCCAGGGGTGAATCGAACACCAGAAACGGGGATTTTCTAAAGATTGCTCTAAAAATATAACCTGTGTTTCAGGATTCGCATGCTAGGTTTCACGATATCACCAGGTTGTCCATCCGCCATCGACAATCAGATTGTGGCCAACAATGTGGGAACTAGCATCGGAGGCTAGAAAGACAATTGCTCCGTGAAGTTCCGACTTGTCCAACATTCTGCCTATGGGATTCAACTTACTAAACCGTGATAAAAAAGGTTCTTCGTGATCATTAAAGACTCCACCCGGTGTAAGACAATTTACTCGGACGCCACTCTTTGCCCATAACGACCCAAGATATTTAGTTAATGAGATTACGCCGCTTTTGCTCACAGAATATGCAACTGGTTGTGATATTGAACAGTCTTCATATAGGGGATGATGAGGGCTGACGATTCCGTAGAGACTGGCGATATTAATAATGGTTCCATTTTTTACTTTCAACATTCTTGATCCAGCGACTTTGCACCCAAGAAAAGAGCCTGTCAGGTTGACTTTAATGATTTCATTCCATGTGGATAACGGAAAACATTCTGCAGACTTAGAGTAGTTTTCTTCTACGGTATGGTTAGTATAGCCCGCGTTATTAATCAATATATCTAAACTACCTTCTCGATCTAGAATCTGACCAACAGCTGTTTCCCACTCATCTTCATTTGAAACATCTAAACGTAGTATATTGACGTCGATCTGTTTCTCTGCAAGAGAAGACGAGGCGACCATTAGTTTGTCATAATCGATGTCAGCTAGGTAGATCTTGCCGCCATATGTAGCTAGTGCAATCGCATATTCCTTGGCAAGTAGACCGGCCCCACCAGTAATCAATACTACTTTCCCATTGAGATCAAAATATGACTTCGAAGTCATGCTGCGAATTCTACTAACTTTAATTCAACCAGGATTTCAATAAACCGAAAATCATATTCGCTATCGATATCAGTTGCGCACTTACGGTCGATTTCGACTAACAAGTTTCCCACCTGACAGGCGTTTTGTTACTTACTGTTGTCTTCACTCGTACGCTTTACACGTGTGTTTCTTCGAATCGTCACGTTGAATACACTTGTTTAATTATATAACTGTTGTATGGCGTTGAATTAAGTATACGACAAGAAAAACTGCGTAATGCAGTGATTAGAGGCGGCGTAGTTAAAACCCCTTGTAAATCAGTACATTTGGTGGCCAGAGGTTGAATCGAACACTAGTCGTTAATTCATGTTATTCGAAAGATTCAATTCTTGAAATTGCTTTTGCAATGGCGTTAACCAAAACTCACTATTATCGATACAGGAATAAAACAATTCGGCACTCCTTCCATTTCCAAAATGATGTGACGGATGAACGATTTTTGGCAACTGCTCTAATACGCCCAGGATTTCTGCCGTATTTTCTGTGACATTAATTATCGACTCGTAATTAAAACGATTATGCTGCCGATTACCAATATTTACCGTTGGGACACCATAAATTGGAGCTTCTCGAATACCAGCACTTGAATTCCCAACAATCGCCTTAGTATTTCGTAATAAACTAAGAAAGTTTTCAAAACGTAATGAAGCAAACACTCGTACATTATCCCTATTCTCATGGCCCTTTATAGCTTCTATTATTATGTCGGACCCTTTATCATTGTTCGGGTAAATTACGACATATTTATTTTCACTACTTTTTAGAATATTCATCACTGCCTTTGTTCTATGATATAAATTTTCTAAGTCTGTAGTCACTGGGTGATAAATCAGGATAAAGTAATTATCAAATGTGATCTCATAGTATTCTTTAACGTCCACGATATCTGGTAAGTGGTCCGACAACATTACATCGATATCAGGTGAACCAATAACGTAAATCGTGTCACTTTTTTCACCCATTTGAATAAGTCTACCTTTTGCTTCTTCATTAGCTACAAAATGTATATGTGCTAATTTGCTTACCGAGTGTCGAATTAATTCATCAATCGTACCTGATAGTTCACCACCCTCGATATGTGAAACGAGAATATTATTCAGTGTACCAACGATCGCACCTGCTAGAGTTTCAACTCGATCTCCGTGTACTACGATCATATCTGGCCTAAACTCCTGGACATAGTGACCTAGTCCCAAGATCGTTTGTGCGAGCGTCATATCCATCGCACCACTAGTACCCGCCATTTGATTCATATAAAGAAAAATGTTCTTTAAACCACTTTTCTCAATTTCGTGGAAAGTAGAGCCATACCGAGCTAGTGAATGCATACCAGTCGCAAAAATGTAACCTTCCACACTATCACTTTCCTGAATTCGTTCGATTAGAGGTTTGACTTTCCCGAAGTCAGCACGCGTGCCCGTTACAAATAAGATTTTCTTCATGTCTAATTGATCAATTCAATTTGATCCCAGCGTAGTGGGGAGTTTTCGTCGATATCAACCACGGCTTTGCATCCAAGCAATGAATCAAATTCCTTGGCGAGAATCTCACCAGTACCAGGTCTTTTCACCCAAATGTTCTCATAGGACAATACTTCACTTTTCCGTATCTTGCGGATACTCACTACGGATGAATATGCAAAGCGACTCGTAACATTTTCCTCATCTAGAACATTTTTTTCTCCCCCCAACGATTCGTGAATTGCTTTAACACCATTAATCAGTTCCTTTAATTCTGCTGGATCCAAAGAGATGTTTATATCTGGGCCAGGCCAACTTTTGTCTGCGGTTACATGTTTTTCGACGATCTTTGCACCTAACGCTATCGATGCGAAACTTGTGTAGTTACCTATTGAGTGATCACTGAGGCCGATTACCGCACCTGGATATTGTTTCTGTAAAATTTCCATCGCTCCCAGACGTACAAATTTGTACGGAGTAGGATACAGGGACGTACAATGCAAAAGGGCATATGGAATATTTGCCCCGCAAATTATTTCAACTGCTCTTGACACCGAACGCAGATCGTTCATGCCAGTACTTAAGATAATTGGCTTCCCAAAACGAGCAATATGCGAAATCAGTGGATAGTTATTGCACTCACCCGAACCAATCTTGAATGCTTCCACTCCTAAATCATTTAGTCGATTTGCTGATTTTCTCGAAAATGGTGTAGACAAGAATATTAATCCTTGATCTTCTGTATATAGCTTTAGTTTTTCTTCTTCTTTTTCTGACAATAAGCAAGATTCGATTACATCATATATTGACCTAGACGTATTACCAGGTATGACATACCTTGCCTCTTCGGTCATTTCGTCTTCAAGATCATGGCTTTGAAATTTTACGCATTCCGCGCCCGATTCTTTTGCCACATCAATCATTTTAATTGCTTTTGAAAAGGAACCTCCATGATTAATTCCTAGCTCGGCTATAACAAACGGTAAACAACCCCTACCGATGGCTCTATTACCAATGTTAAATTTTGTGTTATTCAATTCTACAAAACACGATTAAGTGATCTGAAACACAATTGCTAGTTGCTTGTCAGTACAGCTGGTATTAAAACTCAACATTACGATACCTTTCTAATTGTGCCATGAGTAACCTGTACAGAAACGACATATCGAACATTACTAAAAGAATGGGCGCATGCTTGCAGGGATTGTTTCTCTAACTTAGTCTGCGTTGTAAGTCTATTGTTCCAAAATTGACTCGACCAATTTCCAATCTAATTCTGAATCTATATCTATTGATCTTTCTGGAGGCATAACAAATAACGAAGTCTTTCCTGAGAAAAGTGAATCGCTACCCATAAGAACTTCTCTCTTCCAGATATATACTGCAGAACTCATATCGTACACTTGTGGCGCGTCTTGTCTACAGGTCGGACGTATATCTAATGTCCTAACCAAGTTAAGATGCCCATCGCGATACTCGACAACATTAAAATACGGATTTTTTCGTGCATCACAGCCTGTTATCAGTATATCTGCTTTTTCACAAATGAATTGTTTATAAGCAGCGCAAATATCTTCTGGCAGGCGCAGAGGACAAGTGACATCTAGATCAATAATTACATCAAATGTACATTGGTAGTAGGCCTCAGATTCTATTAAAGCATGTCGTATTACCGGAATTTTAGGAGCCTGATCTGTAGCAAGTTCGTCAGGACGTTTGAACCAAGCATCCGCACCAAAACTCCTAGCCATTTCTGCAAAATCTTCGGAGTCGGTAGATACAACGATATTGTCAAAAAGACCTGTTGTTTTCGCTTGCTCTATCGTATAAGCCATAAGTGGCTTCCCGTGTAGTTGTCGGATATTCTTATTGTGAACACCTTTCGACCCCCCTCGTATACAAACAGTACATAGAAGCAGCACTAATTCACCCTCCAAATCGATTCTATAAGTTCCATCGTTGCCACCCCTTCTAGATAAGTGCTTGCACACTTTGTATCACCGGACAGTAAAGCTCGGTGTTCTGCCTCAAGGAGAGTAGATTTTGTAACGTTCGGCCACGTATAGTTATATGATTTACCGTCTTGATAGGCCATTACCACGTGGTCAAGCAAATCGGCCTGGATGCTGATCCCTTCTCCGTCAATAACGATTTGGCGAATTGGGTGCCGACTATAATAATTGATATTCAAGAAGATGTGGCTGCACAATAATGAGTGGCCGCAGAATAAGAGAAAGTCATCAGTCTCAATTTCAAGATCTGAGATCTTTCCATTAGAAACATATGTTGGCTCCAGCTTCCCGCAAAGCCATTGCAGGTAATCAAGTTCATGGCTCATGTCCAATAGCACACCACCACCCGAGTCTAATCTTGCGCTTGAAGTCTTCCGATAATCCCTGTTTGACCTCCATTCGGGTAGATAAGAACCGCAGATAACGTTAATGGTCCAGAGTTTTCTACCTGCCAGCATTTCTCGTATTAAATTCAGAGCAGGATCAAACCTAAGATGGTAACCAACATAAACTGTATTATTCTTTATTTCCTGGTCACGGACAGTATCGAAAAGAGGTTTCTCTATGAGTATCAATTTCCCCGAGAAATTGTTTTCTATGTAACATAAATGGTCAAAATGCAATGAAGTGTTCGACGCGATTACAATGTAATCTGGGTTGATTTTTTCTATCTCTGTGAGTTTGCTTATTTTCTGAAATGGTACATGTTCTTGGGCACTCAAAACAGTGATGGTTAATTCACTACTAATAGACTGCAAAATACTTGCGTGTTGCCTCCCTATAGAACCAAACCCAATAATCAACACGTTCTTTACAGTCTTATTCATTTTAGAACCCCCTTCATGCGAGAGACGGAGAATTTAGTATTATCAGACTAGACCTTTACAGTCACACACCTGTAATAACGCCATCATCGTGACTCGCGAACAATTTTCTAGATGCCGCAACTCCTAGAACAAGCCCACATTATCAATTATGTATCTTCGACTCATGTTTTCTGAGCACATGCTCTACAGACATATATCTCCCCAGATCCATTTCAAACTCCAGCCTAGTCAAGGATAAGCAATCAACAACATCAATTAAATTTTCATATTCAGCAATTAGTGTATTGATACTACTTTCTGAGTTCTTATCGGACAGTCTCTTGATCTTTTCTGCCCCACTCGTTAATACGTGGGCGAGTGGACAATTTTGTAAACTTGAAAGTATTCGATATAAATTTGGCTAACACCATACACAACAAAGGACAAAACACCTATTGATAGGCATTATTAACAGCTTCTTTATTCGTGACAAGCAGGCCCAACTATGCTTTGTCACAAATCAACTTTAAGATTTGAATGAATGCTGCTCAATCATTTGAATCTACGGTAAACCCCAACAATGCCGATCATATTATCTCAGCGGAAGAAATTTTGTAAATAGAGTGTTAATCTTTTTAGTAAGTTCTAAGTTCCCACGTGGTCGGAATGCCCAATAAAAAAACTCTAACTGCATCAAGATCTCTAAAGCCATAAACGGAGCTCTGTGTCGGGGGGAATTAACTAAAGGTTGAAAGGCATATGCCACCAAACCAACAATATAAGTTATGACAATTAGACGTCCGACATAACCCTTTGTCCACAGCAAGTATCCACCAAGTAAGGTGATTGGTAACAAGACTATGTGCAATATGGAAGAGACATATAGATACGAGGCTGGTTCAGTAATTCTCCAGGGTAAGGGGGATAAGATAACTTTAATTAGACCATAGGGGAAGTAAGTCCAGTCTGCGAGTAAAAAGCCATACTTAATTTGCGAGATCTTGACTATGTCCGCGACCAGAAGCGTGCCAGAAAAAACAACGACAATTAAAACAGTCCAGATATAGTTTCTTTTGTTTCTAAATTGTTCACCTGTCAGTAATAATGTTGTAATAAAACTGGTAAATAGTAAAAAAGGGATGTAATAACGAAGTTTCTGATACACAAATGATGTGATCGTCAATCCAATTAACGAACGAATAGATTGAGTGGGTAGGATTGAGAAACAGTAGATAGTGATAACCAAGAATAACGTTACGAGTGGCTCTTTTAGATTAAGGAACGACGTCCAAGTGATGGTTTCCCAATGCAAAAGATAGAATATAGTTCCTAATTGTGCCACGTTAGCTTCTTTCCCAGTGCGAACTAATAGAAGGTATATAAAGCCACCACTGATAATCGATATCGTAGTAAAAAAGAACACACCCACGTAGTAACTCGGGGTAAATAAATAGAAAAGACTTAAGTTGTACCACTTCGGTAAAGCACTATTTGCAAACTGATGTAAATTATGTCCTTCTTGTACAAACCAAATCTTGAGAGGGTTGACATCATTTATAGAAAGATCCATCGCTCCAAGGACATAGCCCCAATCATCTCCACCTGTGAACCATTGTCCATTAGCGAAGTACAAGAAATAGATCAGCACGACAGCGGTTTTTAGAGTAACGACAGTAAGGGCGGATTTGAGATTGAGATAACACTGGCAAATTAAGAATCCAATGACCCAAACTGAAATAAGAATAAGTAGGATATTGAGAGTAAGTCCAGACGAGACATAACCTGGGATACCCGGAATGTACCCCCCAGAACTAGTAGCCAGCATTAAAAGATCTTCCTGCACGAATTCGATCTCTGAAGTTATTTGCGTGGTAATTCTCTCGCCGCATGGAGAGTGCGATGAAATCTAATAGTATCTATTAGCAGGGCTGTCACGAATCCAAGAACAGTGCCGACCAGTAGCCCAGAAATCACCACGATTAGAAAGGTATTTAATCCCTTGGCACTGATTTCAATCTCGCTCTCAGCCCGGGTTGGCCCAGATAGAGATTCAGCAATTGACAGGGCAGCAAATATTTCAGCTAGTTGACTGGGTGTATGTTGAATTTGGCTATTGATATTGCTAATTGGAGAGTCGAAAGGATCTTCGATTATCGTGTCTAGTATCCGAGTTATAGACGAGAGATGCTTGGAGAGCATCCCATTGTGGCGCTGAATGATCTTATTAGAGATTTGTCTAGCGAATATAAGTGCCTCATCTGAAGAAGAGCCACGAGTTTCAATAAACAGAGAGCCATTATTAGAATCGAACGTTACCTGGTATAAATGTGGTAGTGCGAGATGTCCAGTACGAGCATTTTTTAGATCGTATTGATGATGTAGCATTCTCCAAAGACTTTGAACACTTTCGATAGGAACACGCATCGGCCGAATATTGTGCTTAGAATGTCGAAAATGACACATTAGAAATTTGCCGGTCATAAACTCACCGCCACAAGCGTCATTGTCGTGGTTACTCTCCCAGCTTAGGACGCCTAAAGTACCAATCTCTAGACCTATACTTGTGTGATGGATACGAAGTTTTTGATATCCTAGTATTACGCCAACTATTAGAGAGAGAGCAATTACCGTTATTATAATTTTCCATCGTCGAGCGACGAGATCTAAGATCTCTAGAATTTCGGTTGAAAGTTGACTACGTGTTTTCATGTGATGTGAATAAATTAGAGCAAATTTGCTGATAAAAGAACTCAACGATTGAAATTAGTATAAATTTTTACATCTGAAACAGAAGAATCTGAGAAACTCATGACGTCTATCCTGGTTTCAGCACAAGCTGAATCGACGCAGAATAAAAATTAACCAATAAGATAGAGAAAAGATTGATAGGCTGTGGTAATCGGAGGGAGTCAAGAACAAGAAAGAGCTACCTCTGGTAGCCTTTACACGATAAGCTTTTGAAAATCCGTAACCTTTTCTCAATGACTGATAATAGTATTCTCCATTACCGAAACAATTTATATTGGCCGGTATTCCAGTAAAGATGGCTATAGTGATTTGAGGTGAATGACGCATTAAAATAATCTGTTTAGGGTTTGTCCGAATAGAAAATTAACTAAACTAATAAATTGTGACATATAGTGGTGCAGAATGATCAGCACCCGATCTAAAGGATGTTGATGGTTTGTGTAAAATATAAAATAGTTGTCAACGCGTACGGTTTGTTCGACCGTTGTCAAGATACATCAGAAATGTTTGGCTTACTACCATTTACATGAGTTTACCAATGAAGTGGTTTGATAGAAAAAATAAGTCGCATCCCTCTAAAAACATGTTTATATCCAATACCTACAGAGCGTGCCATAGATTTAGATGCAATTGATAAATTTTGTTATCTGGATTTTCTATAAACGGAATCGTGCGGAATCATGAGAGGAACTAGTATATTCTGGAAAGCTATGGAGAAAGTTTCGATAATGTCTGAATAGGAATTGAATTCATTTTTACTACCGTTCTATACGTTAGATGGGCTATTCAATAGTAAAAAGAGAGCGCTTAACAAGCGTATGTCTATTCAAGGAATTTATAAAGTTACTCGGTACTTGGACTCATTAATTTAGTTATGATTAGAGTTCTGAGTCTGCTCCATGGATAGTTCAAATGATGCTAAATTAATCTAATACTTCGTAGGTTAAATAGATGTTTTCTTTATCTCCAAAGTCTCTAGTAAATGAGCGTTTGTTTAAAAACATGCCACGCAGAAGAAACTTCCTGAACTTGATTCGAGAAAGGTAGTCTCTATAAGATTCATTTTCCCAGTCGAAGTCTTTTTTCCAAATTACACCGGGCTTTATTGTTCTTAACATAGCATCTAATAGAAAACTTTTAGTATTCGATTTTCGTTTAGTATTTTTTAGAGTAGGGTCATTTCGGGTCGCAATCAGACGCACATTCTTCTGAGCACATTTATCAGTCAACGTGTCTAATATCTTATGGTATTGTGTTAAATGATTAGAAATGTTCTGCCATTTATACGGCGCGTTCTTTATCTCGACAACTGGCCGAATTTGAAGAGAATCAAAATCATACTCACCAAATACGTCAAAAAAAGATTCGAGCTCGTATAGATTTTCTGTATTCACCGTGTAGTTAATCCGGATATGTGGAGTCACCGAATTTGCAGCAATTTTTTCGTTCATAAGTAACCTGAGTAAATCTAGGAGCTTGTCAAATTTGGCAGGCGCCATGAAATGTTCATAGGTTTCTTTTTTTACACCATGCACTGACAAAATAATTTCGTCCAGTCCATATTTAACCAAGTCTTTTACTTGATCGGGAGTTAAAGCTTGACCATTCGTAGTCAAACTTACTGTTGGCACTTTGTGTTTGTGAGCAAGCTGCACCACGTTAGCAATATTTTTGTACATAGTTGGTTCACCGGCAGCGCCGATATTGAGTGCAAGTGCTTTAGGGAAAAAAATGTTTGACAATGTGACGAGTTCTTCGTAGGAAAACCGTGTTGTTTTTGCCCTTCGCTTTCGTTTGGCATACTCCGGGTCACCGAAATAGCACATCTTGCAGCGTAGATTGCACACCATCGCCGGGTCTAGTTGCACAACTAGATGGCGTAGACCAACTAAGTCACTGAAAAGCACCCAAGCCAGTTTTAACCGATAAAGATCGAACGTTTGGTTAAGTTTCAGAATCCTGTAAAACGACGCTCTTTTCATTTTAATTGAGACCCAATGCAAGCTAGGGTTGTGGAATTAGAATAGTGTTCCAACTTATACATAAGATTCTATTATAAGCGAACATTGTTACCTCGTTATCAAGGGGCGTAGCGTGCACTTTAATAGCTGCACGCTACGTTGTACCGTGCTCCAAAACATTGATTTAACTGATAGTTCGTAATGTTTAGAATCGCAAAATACGATTCGGTTGTTTGCATGCATTGTTTAGGACGCTAAACTTAATTAACGCCAATAGTTGATGGTCAGAAGTGACTCCAGAAATCAGGACACCCTGTTAAGCGAATTCTCTGCCTGGTGCTGGTACCATAACTCCAGTGATCAGGAGAGAACAATGTGCAAGCGGCCACGCGAGAACCACTTGCCGCCATTCGAGGCTAAAAGTGGCATTAGAAACTGCCAAAGAGGAATAGACTCTGGTGGAGCTCGCCTAGCACTTTGATGTACATCCCAGCTAAATAAGCCAATGGCAATTCCAGTTGCTCGAGCGTATCGCCAAGGCGTTTAACCGTCTGAGACAGTCATTTTCCACACCGATCGAATTCAAGACACTGCATGCCAAGATTGGTGAGCCGACTCTGGGGAATAAATATTTTAAGCTGCGCTCACCAAAGAGGGCTTGTTGAGCGCAAAGCGATGATCGAGCCAACCATGCACTACCCCTGTTGTGCTACGCCAAGGTCTCACTCGAGCGTACAACGAGTTCTATAATACTGGGCGGCACACTTCACGACTTGACCACCAGACACTCGATCAGGTTTACTTTAACCAACTGCTTCTACCCGGGGCAGCTTAACCAGAGTAGGTGGGAATACACTTATACAGCGAGTTTGACAGACCAGAGGAGTGAGATCACTTCAGTCTACTTTTTGGTGCATGAACATGAGACACTAGCCGAGCACATCTTTATATTTAGCGACAGTCTCAGGGGGTTTCTAAAGCTATCTGAGAAATGATTGAGTACAAATACAATCATTAGGGTTTCGGTTCCGGATATTGCATGCTTTCAAGTACCGGGGGTTGAGCCATTGATGAACCACGATGATGTTGACCGTCTTTAAAGGTGATTAAATGTGTTTAAAAATAGTCCACCTCTACTGGTAAGATAGGACCAATATGACTACATTAAATAATAAATCTATCCTAATCACAGGGGGTACTGGCTCATTTGGTTCTGTATTTATTAATCAGGTACTAAGCGTTTACAAACCGAAAAGGCTGGTCATTTATTCAAGGGACGAACTTAAACAATATGAGCTACGACAGAGGCTTGGCAACAATGACGCAGTGAGATACTTTATCGGAGATGTTCGGGATAGAGATCGGTTGATTGAGGCTATGAGGGGAATCGATTTGGTTATCCATGCGGCTGCACTCAAACAGATACCAGTTGCGGAATACAATCCGATGGAGTGTATAAAAACAAATATTCACGGTGCAGAGAATGTGATTCAAGCAGCTATTCGTAACAAAGTTAGGAATGTAATAGCTCTGTCAACTGATAAAGCCGCTAATCCAATAAATTTATATGGCGCAACAAAGCTAGCTTCAGATAAGCTATTTATCGCAGCAAACAATATGGCGGGTGGTCTTAGTAGGTTTTCGGTTGTTCGCTATGGGAATGTAGTAGGTTCAAGAGGTTCGGTGGTCCCGCTATTTTCTCGATTAATCGCAGATGGTGCTAGTGAAATACCCATCACTCATGAGCAGATGACTAGATTCTGGATAACACTTCAACAAGGAATTTCATTTGTAATTAAGAGTATCGATAGGATGAGGGGAGGTGAAATATTCGTCCCAAAGCTACCATCCGTTCGAATACAAGAGTTGGCTGAAGCTATGGCACCAAATATAAGAACAAAGTTAGTAGGGATTCGACCAGGTGAAAAATTACACGAAATTATGTGCCCGTCTGACGATTCACATTTAACAATAGAATTTCATGACCACTATGTAATTTGTCCTAGTATTGTTTTTTTTACAAAGACACCCAACTATGAGCAAAATAACCTTGAAGAAAACGGTAAACGAGTTGGCCAAGGGTTTGAATATAGTTCGGGGACCAACCCTCATTTCCTTTCAAAAAAAGAGATACTCGAATATAACCTAGAAAAAATGTGACGCGCTTTATGATTCCTTATGCCAAGCATTCTATTACGGATGCGGATGTTGAGAATGTGGTTGCAGTGTTGCGTAGTGAGTATTTAACTCAAGGCACTAAGGTCGAAGAGTTCGAAAAAGAATTTGGGTCCTACACAGGGGCGACCTATTCTGTGGCTGTTAACAGTGGTACGGCAGCGTTGCACTTGTCATGTTTATCGTTAGATTTATCTGAAGGTGATCTATTGTGGACGAGTCCAATATCATTTGTAGCATCCGCTAATTGTGGGCTCTATTGTCGAGCAGGACTGGATTTTGTTGATGTTGATATTAAAACAGGATTAATGAGTCCTGATGCGTTAGAGGAAAAACTAAAGCGAGCGGAGGGCCTTTCTAATCTACCAAACGTTGTCGTACCAGTAGATTATGCTGGCCAAAGTTGTGATATGGAGGCCATTTCAACTCTAGCCAGAAAGTATGGATTTCGAATCATTGAGGACGGTTGCCATGCGTTAGGTGGGAGATACAAAGATGAACCGGTGGGTAGTTCCATATTCAGCGATACCACTACCTTTAGTTTCCATCCCGCCAAGAATATAACAACTGGTGAAGGTGGAATGATTACGACAAACGATGAAGACATATATAGAAAGTTGTTGTTTCTCAGAACTCATGGAATCACCAGAGAAATGGTCGATAGTTCTGGGTCTATGGTTAAGCCTTGGTACTATAAGCAAATAGATCTTGGTTTTAACTATAGGATGCCGGATATATTAGCGGTGTTAGGTCTGAGTCAGCTACCTCGTCTTGACAACTTTGTCGCGAAACGCTACCAATTAGTAGAACGTTATGAAAAGTTATTGGAGCCACTGCCAGTAAATATCCTTTCAACAGCAGAACATAGCAGTTCGGGATGTCATATTTTTGTCGTGCGGTTAAATGAGGAAGTGAGGAAGAGATGTAGCCGGGATGATGTTTTGCAAAAACTAAGAGATTATGGAGTAGCAGCTACGCTTCACTACATACCGATTCATACTCAGCCATACTATAGAGATATGGGATTTAAACCAGAAGATTTCCCCGTAGCCTTGGAATTCTCAGCAAGTGCAATAACGTTGCCTTTGTACCCTAGCTTAGAATACACCGATATCGACCACATTGTCAGCGTGCTAGACAAGACTATAACTGAACTGACCTAGAGTAAAAGTTTTTGATCTTGACTAGTTGTTAAAAATGATTGTTACCTACCGGAGTCTATTATTCCTTCTCACGAATATAGATTCCCAATAATTTTATATCTAGTCGAAGTACTTATCAGGCTAACTTAGCTTCCAAACCAATATTGTAGTGTGCATTGATCGTGTCTAATAAAAAATCAAGAACCCATGAGGGTAGTACGCTGAGATTGGTAAGATTCTCTCTAGATGACATAGACACCCAGTATATAGGGTGGTTAAATGATGATGAAGTCACTAGATACCTGAGTGCAGGACTAAATGACAATTCCTATGAATCATTGGTGGCATCTTTTTTAGAAAAAGATAATGACAGTGCGCTTTGCTTCTTTGTGATCTGGGATAGGTTTGATGCAAAAAAGATTGGCACATGTACGTTACAGGTGGATCACGAAAATAAAACAGCTAGTTATGGATATCTAATTGGTGAGAAGCAATATTGGGGAGGAAATGCTGGAATCGAATGTCAGATTCTCTTACTCGAATATGCATTTTCACAACTTTATCTAAGAAAGGTGTGTGGGGGGGTTGTCTCTGATAATCTACCCAGCATGCTCGGGTGTAAACGCTTAGGATTTAGCAGAGAAGGGATAAGACGAAAACAGCTTTTAGATTCAAAAGGTAGTGAGAAAGATGTGCATCTATTCGGGATCTTACGTCATGAATGGTTGAAGACCCGCGCTCGATTCCAACAACTTCTTGGCAGTCAAGATTGACAGGTGGCCAAAGTGTTGACATTAAACGATATTAAGGTTGGTCAGGTCGCAGAGTTAGTAGTTGAAGTGACCGAAAAGTTTGTATCAGATTTTGCAAAATTTAGTGGAGATACAAACCCCATTCACATGGATAGTGATTACGCTAACAAGACTCGATATAGAAGACGCGTAGCACACGGACTTTCATATGTGTCGATGTTCTCCCAGTTACTAAGTACGCGCTTCCATGGTTGCGTTATGATTAGTCAACAATTTGATTATAAAAAGGCATCATGTATAGGGGATGTACTTACATTATCGATAAAAGTAAAGAAGATAAGTAAGTCGACAAACACGGTCAGTTTGGGTTGTGAAGCAAACAATCAAGACAATGAAACGACATTGCATGGGGAGATCGTGATTCTATTGTCAGAACTCCAACCAGATTCTAAAGAGATAACCACTGATGCTAGTGATCGGCTTACATTAGTCGTCGCAGGGTCCAGAGGGATAGGAGCAAGCATAGTAGAAAAGATGATAGCTAATGGTCATAAGGTTGGCTTTACCTACAACAGGTCGAAGGGTGAGGCTCTATTACTAGCCAAGAAATTTCCAGATTGTGAGGGATTTCAAGCGGATGCTGGTGATAAACATTCCGTGCAAACTTTGATTACAGACTTGTCTAAGCGATTTGGTAGGCTGCCTGATACGATTGTGTTTGGCGCATCTGCGAGTCCATCGATGTCTACAAATGACACCTTAGATTTTAGTCCGTATGCTAAACACTTAAGCTACGGTTTGAGGCACTGTCACGAAATACTGGGACACTGCTTACCAAACATGATAGAAAATAAATTCGGGAACATCGTAATTATTGGCACTATTTACACTGAGGTAGCTCCTCCTCCAAGAGTTGGCCCGTACTTGGTGGGTAAAGCTGCGTTGGTTGCTTTTTCTAAAGCTATTGCTGTTGACTATGGTCAGTACGGAATAAGGGCAAATGTAGTTGCCCCTTCAATGACCCAGACATCCATGCTTGCTAGCGTCCCGGAACGGGAACTAAAAGTAGCGGCATACCATAACCCAATGAGAAGGCTCGCGATGCCAAGTGATATTGCTAACGCAGTGTCTTTTTTGGTTTCAAACGAAAGTAGTTATGTAAATGGTGAAACATTGGTTGTGTCCGGTGGATCTGTAATAAGCTAACTTAGCAATCTAAGTTATCTATCTCCAGCTCCGGTTTTTAGGGAATAAAAACATTTGATCGTTGATTTGATCGAGTGCTCATCTAGTAAATATCAGGGTCCATACTAATGTTCAGAATTCGGAGCTTTAGGTTCAATGGATAATTTGCCTGGTAAGACGTCAGATTTCTCGAGTGAGTCCAGTAATCATCCTGATTCTATTGAGGCGATTAAAGAATACTTGAAGATTAATTCAGACATGGCTTCATATGAGTACGCTTGGCGGCATGCGCAAACAGTTGCGGAAACCAACAAATACCCAGTCTATAAAATAAGTATTCTAAGTTCCTTTACTAGCCGCCTTTTGGATTCTTCTCTCTCTACACACTTGGTGTTACGAGGGTATTCGCCAAAACTTAGTTTTCTAGAATATAGACAGTGGTACGATGAATTAATGAACCCAGGTCAGCTGGATAAGTTTGAACCAGATTCAATTGTTTTATTGCTTCAACTAGAAGATGTATTGCCTACCCTAGGGTACAGCCATCTTGCTGAAGGTCAGGTAGTAGATGAAGAAGTGCAAGATTTTCTTGCTGGACTCCAAGTAGCCGTCGAGCAGTATAGGAAAAGGTCGATTACTCCAATAATAATGAGCAATTTTGTCGCACAAGGCCGCGGAATTGAGCGATATTTTGACTGGAATACGAGTCAACCAAAACAACAGCGAATAGATAACCTAAATTCAAAATTATCTAAACTCGCCTCGGAGTACGGAAATGTCTCTATTTATGATTATTCCGGGATAGTCACGGACATCGGACGACGTCACTTTTTTGATAAGTCTAAATTCTTCCAGACAGGTACTTTAATAAAAAGTGCCGCGTGTCCAAGTTTCGCTAGGGACCTTGTGGACTATCTTTATGCTTCCCGAAGCAAAAGAAGAAAAGCGATAGTTGTAGATTTAGACAATACTTTGTGGGGGGGCATTGTTGGCGAAGACGGCCCAGATAATGTCAAGACGGGAGGAGGTTATCCTGGCAACGGTTATTGGGCGTTCCAGATCTTTTTGGCTAATTTACGATCAACGGGAGTGATTTTAGCGATATCTAGTAAGAATAACGAGAACGATGTTTTAGAGTGTTTTCAATTTAGAAAAAATGATATCGCTTTAGATCTAACTCAGTTTAGCGCTCGAGAAATTAACTGGAATGATAAAAGTAATAGCTTGCGAAAAATAGCTACCGACTTGAATATTTCAATGGATAGCATTATTTTTTGCGATGATTCGCCAGTCGAGTGTGGGTTAGTTGCTAACAATTGTCCAGAAGTTACTGTCATTCAGCTAGGGAGTAACCCAGAGTTGTTCCAGGATCAGATAGTCGACTCCGGTGTATTTGATTCTTTAAAAATTACAGATACTGATAAAGCACGTGCAGATTTTTATTCGTCTGAGGTGACTAGGCGTAATTACGCGGCTGAAGTTAATGACAAGGAAACATATCTGGCTACCCTTGGTATGACCTTAACGGTATCCATTCCCAAAGAAGGTCAAATCGAAAGGATGGTCCAATTGTTTATGAGAACAAATCAATTTAATCTGACAAATCGAAGATATGAATACAACGATATTGTTTCCATGATGGAAGAGGGAAAAGAAGTGGTTCTGTTTGAGCTGGTCGATCGGTATGGTTCATACGGTGTAATTAGTGTATGTGTTATGAGTACCGATAACAGCGTCTCAACTATTGACGCCCTGGTAATAAGCTGTAGAGCGTTGGGGCGAGGTGTGGAATCTGCAATATTAACTGTAATCGAAAAAAAAGCGATAGAACTACGCTCAAATCAATTAATTGGCCTTTACCTGTCAAGTAAGAGAAATGAGATAGCGTGTGACTTTTATTCGGCACATGGATTTTTAAAAGAAAACGATAAAGGAAAATTCGTTTGTACCTTAGGAAAGGAGCCTAAGTTAAGTCCCCCAGCCTATGTGCAAATACAATACGGGCGCAACTGTTCTGGTTAGTCAAGGCAAGTTAGTCGGTGATTATTATGTTTAAAATAGACTAAACTATCGGCCCTTAGATATAGATTGTTTGTAACCTAACGAAAACAATTAACCATCCAACTTCGAAATGAAAGGGTCATTATGTCTGACACAAATTTGATTCATGATCAGGTGAAATTAATAGTGGCTAAAATATTTGATGTACCACTTCAAGATATTTCAAGCGATTTCGGAATTGATAGTTGCGAGCAATGGGATTCAATAACCCATTTGAAGTTAGTGGCATCGATCGAAGATCAATTTCAGATTCAATTGTCTCCAGAGGAACAGACGGATATGCTCACCGTGGAGCTAATAGAGCATGTTTTAAATGGAAGAGCCTAGATTTATGAGTAGACAGATTGTGACTAACTATTCTCTCTATGAAATCTTTGATTGTAGAGTTGATGCGAATTAATTTGCAGTAGACTACTTAGTATTCGTAAGCAAATAGTTAGATTAACAGATGCTTAAATGGTGTTAGGTCGGACATCTAAGTCTGATAAAAAGTTAACTATCCAGTCGTTGCTAATTTCATGAGATGCATGATTCCACCACCATGTTTCTGCGTATGGAAAATCCGGTTCGGAAAAATGCGAATGTCTTGGTTTGAGATAATCGATTAGTGCTTCTACCATCATGTCCACTAATCCAATATTCTTCAAGCCCAACTTGTCCCGAGTAAGAAAGAATAAGTCCCTTATGTTTGTTGTATCTGAAAATTTCTCCCGAACAAATTCCCTATCGGCCCAGCCACCGTGGTTAATAAGACGAAACAACACAGCTGTGCGACGAAGGCATCTAACCATATCACTCCGAGGTAACGTGGGTGATTCAATCAATTCGTGAGGTTCGTATTTGGAGGAAAACACCATATTGTCTTCTTTCGCCATGTCGATTAGTTCAGTACCAGGTAATCCACGCATAACATGACAGCAGAGCAAATGAGCACGACTCCCACGTAGCTGTTCGACCATATATTCCAAAGTGCGGTTGATAGCCGAGATATCCTCACCTGGTAAGCCAATTATGAGATCGATCTTGGTGTAAATATTGTATTTCTGTAAAAGTTTGAAAGTCATTTCAAACTTCTCTTTGCGGATAGGCCGTTTGAGTCGTTTCAATACCTTGCGATTTATTGTTTGAACACCAACTCCAATGGTAATTTGGTTTGAATTGTGTAAATTCGTGAAATCTCCAAATAGAGAGGCTAGTTCTTCATCTATAAAACCTGGTATCAATTCAAAAAACAAAGATGTTTGACATTTCTCCTCAATTAGTCGTTTCATTACTGATTTTGCGTGTGGCAATCGTGAGCTAAAATTTGCGTCGACGAAGCGAATTTTTTTTACACCTCTATCTAATATGTAGCGAACCTCTTCCAGAATTCTATCCACTTCGGAATAAGTGACTCGGTCCATATCTTTATGATAAATGCAGTATGAACATCGAAGATTGCACCCACGTTGGGTCTCAATGTTTGCCTCGACGTTTTTTCTGGCTAGTACTTCTTCGTCAACTACCCCACTTAAGAAAGGAGATGGGATCTCTGTAAGCGACTTAAACGGAATTCTTTTAGGGTTTATAGTGAAGGAGGTGTTAGTGGCTGTACGATGCGATAGACCTGCAATATTTTCCAATAGCGGTAGGCCACCACTAAAGCTGGAAAGTAGTTCTAGAAACGTATGCTCACCTTCACCGGATATACAAAAATCAATTGGGAACTCATCAAAGTTACCTTCCTTGACATAGTCAGTCGCAATCTCGGGCCCGCCAAAAATAATTTTTGTGTCCGGTGAAATGTTGTGAATTCCGGTAGCGATGTCGATGAATTCATAGATATTCCACATATAGCAGGAAAAACCAACTACATCGGGATTTAGCGATAGGATCTTATCCCTCAGTTTAAGTAAGAGATTTTCTTTATTTAATCCGCCGATTAATGGGTGTTGTATTACACTAATTTCCCAATCGTTATGAATAGATGAACATCTGTATGCGTATGCCTTAAGATTGTATAAGGAAAGCGAAAAAGCGTTGTGGGAGCCAGCAATACCCACTAAAACAGCTTTTAGTTTGCCTTTTCTCTGTTTCATATTGTTGATAAATCTACTTGTATTCTTAAGTTTGCCTGCTTAGCGTACAAGTGGTAATAGGCTTTTTCTTTGCATGTATCTCGGAGTATGGCGTAATTCTAGGTGCGGTTCTACCTCAAAACGATTTTGTATCGACAACCCATATATAGACAGGTTTATCAGACTATGTTTCACTAAAACGCTATGCCTCGAAGCTAGTTGGAGTGCTAAGCGTTTAGCATCAAAGTAACACTACCCAGTATCCGTGGCCTATATTTAGTGAGGCCTGTGTGGAATATTACTCGATGAGATGAACTGAGTTGCTCTCAAAGTCGATGCACACCTTAGTCTCGACTATAGTTGCGTTTAGAACAAAGCTAAGAACCACTGTTTTATAATCATGGTTCAAAAATGTCTAGTGATCTCTATATGAATGATTCGCAATTCATAGTCGCTATAATTCAAGCTCGCATGAATTCCAAACGACTGCCGGGTAAGGTGATGGCCGACCTATCTGGAAAGTCGGTGTTGGAACAAATGATAAGAAGAGTCAAGAGATCAAAACAAATTGATCAAATAGTTGTGGCTACTACTGCAAATCAAGAGGACGATATTATCGATTCCGAGTTGGGTCGTTTAGGAATTAGTGTTTATAGGGGCGATGAAGAAGATGTTCTTGGAAGATTCTTGGCGGTCGCAAACTCCGAATCGGCAACTGCGGTTGTACGTCTTACGGGAGATTGCCCACTAATTGATCCCGAGGTGGTAGATAGGGTGGTTAACGCATATAAACATGGTACATTTGATTATGTTTCTAACTGTAACGATAGAACCTATCCCGATGGTCTAGACACAGAGATATTCTCTTATCAATCTCTTGTCGAAGCCGATAGGTATGCAACAGATAAATTTTCACGCGAACATGTTACGCCATACATGCGGGGCGAAAAACTTTCTACTATATTTGGCAACTTCAGACGTCATCAGATACTATTTGAGGCAGATTTTTCTCATATTCGTTGGACACTTGATACGGAGGAAGATTTAGTGAGAATCCGAGCGCTTTACCGTGAATTGCCAGACTATTTTTCTTGGCTGCAAGCACTTAGCGTGGCAACTAAAACACCCAAACTTTTGGGAATAGAGAAAAAGTAAGGGACGATTTTTGGTGATTGGTTAGACATCAGGTCTAGTAGTCTGATTACAATATTAATTGCAGAAACAGTCAGATATGAAGCTCTAAATATCAATCAGACAGAAGATCAATAGGTCAGTAATAATTAAAGATGAAAGGCCCAATAAGAGTATTTGATAAGTCTAACAAAATATACGAACGAGCTTCGTTGTCAATCCCTCTTGCTTCGCAGACATTCTCTAAATCGGCTATAAATTTTGCAAAGGGTGCATCGCCGTTATTCCTTAGCTCTGGCGATGGATGTTTTGTTTGGGATCCAGATGGTAACAAATATATAGATTATATAAGTGCACTGTTACCTATAATTCTAGGTTACAACGATAATGATGTTAACGCAGCAATTGTTGACCAGTTGAAGAAGGGGATAATCTTTTCATTACCATCTGAAATAGAGTATCAGTTAGCGGAAGAGTTAGTTAGACTGATTCCATCTGCTGAGATGGTCAGGTTTGGAAAAAGTGGATCAGATGTAACTACCGCAGCGGTTCGATTAGCTAGAGCTTTTACAGGTCGAGATCATATTGCTGTTTCTGGTTATCACGGTTGGCATGATTGGTATATTGGTACGACAACACGTGATATGGGTGTACCAGATGATGTAAAGAACCTTACAACTTCGTTCAGGTTTAATAATCTCAACGATCTAGAGACCTTATTAAAGTTAAATCCAAATGATTATGCTGCGGTAATTGTCGAAGCCGAGGGCTTGGAAGAGCCAACTATAGGTTATCTGGAGTCGGTGAGAGGTCTGACCCAAAAGTATGGAGTACTGTTAATATTCGACGAAATAATTTCAGGCTTTCGCGCATCTCTAGGTGGTGCACAGCAAAAGTATGGAGTCGTTCCTGATTTGTCGACGTTTGGTAAAGGGATCGCTAATGGTATGCCGCTGTCAGCAATTGTTGGACGTAGGGAAATCATGTATCTTATGGAGGAAATATTCGTATCCGGGACGTTCAGCGGTGAAGCGCTATCTATAGCTGCTGCCTTGGCAACAATAAAAAAACTTACTGCTCTTGATGGCCCATCTCTTATTTGTAATTACAACGGAAAATTACGGTGTAGTATAAATTCAATAATTAGTCGCCATGGTCTGGAGGAAATTATTCATTTAAGGGGTCCAGACTGGTGGATAGGCCTGTCAATTACACCCCCACCAAACATAGATCGGTTTTTACTTGTCACCTTACTTAGGCAAGAGCTCGTGTCTTGTGGAATACTGATAGGGTCAACTTTTAACGTATCAGTTTCTCACTGTTCAGATGTTATTCTTAACGATACAGCACTTGCATTCGACACCGCCCTAACTGCGTTATCTAGCTATCTGTCTAGTCCGGATCCCTCAAGATATCTCAAAGGAGATCTAATTAGACCAGTTTTCCAGGTAAGGAACTAAATCTTTATGGATAAAGTTCTTGTTGTTGCTGCCCACCCTGATGACGAGGTGCTAGGTTGCGGTGGGACGCTTGCTAGACATGTTGGAGCTGGTGATAAGGTTGATGTGCTATTTATGACCGATGGTGTAAGTGCTAGAGAAGGGGCGACAGCCGAAGATCAATCAGAGCGACGTCATTCTGCGGAACAAGCTGCGCACATATTAGGAGTAGCTACCTTAGAGTTCCTTGGATTTGATGACAATAGGATGGACGTTGTACCATTATTAGAAGTTGTTAAGAAACTTGAGCGGTATATTCAGAAATATACTCCAGAAACTGTGTATACCCATCATTGGGGTGATCTAAATGTCGACCATAGAGCATCATTTAATGCTTTGGCTACAGCCTGTAGACCAACGCCAGATCAATGTGTTAAAAAAATATTTTGTTTCGAAGTGCCTTCGAGCACTGGCTGGGGAGCATCAGGAGTAGATAATCAGTTTCAGCCAAACCACTTTGTGGATATTTCCGATACGATTGACGCTAAAATGGAAGCGTTAAGTAAATACGACTTAGAACTTCGTGATTATCCTCACGCACGTTCACTAGAATCAGTTAGAGCTTTGAGTCAATACAGAGGAGCAACGATGGGAGTCAAACATGCTGAAGCTTTCTTAATGTATAGATCGATCAGTCCTAGGTGACAAATCTAGATGTAGAGTAAAGACAATATGCCAGTTGTTGTTGCTAAATTTATGACAAATGATATTAATGCTGCATATGTTCAAGACCAAGTGGTGCTGATTACTGGTGTGGCAGGAACAATAGGAAAATCTTTAGCACACCAAATAATTAAACAGGGCCCGCGATTAGTGTTTGGTTTAGATAACAACGAAACAGAGCTTACTTTTCTACAAAAAACATTGGGTGACAAATTTCTACCAATTTTATGTGACATTAGGGATGTGGAACAACTATGTGATGCGTGCAATGGAGTCGATATTCTATTTCATGCAGCCGCCTTAAAACATGTTCCAGTATGCGAGCGATATCCTATTGAAGCTATAAAGACCAACATACTTGGCGTACAGAACATTATAAAAGCTAGTATCGCTGAGTGTATTTCTCGTGTAATTGTAATGTCCACAGACAAAGCGGTTAATCCGACTAGTGTTATGGGGACTAGTAAGCTAATGGGTGAGCAGTTAGTAAAGGCAGCAACGCTCAAACCAGGCCGTACAATTTTTACGACAACTCGTTTTGGTAATGTATTGGGGTCGAGAGGTTCGGTAGTTCCAATATTTGCTCAGCAAATAAAACAAGGTGGACCATTAACAGTTACGTCAACAGAGATGACTCGCTTTGTTATGACACTAACAGATGCGATAGATTTAGTACTGAAATGTGGCGAGATATCCCAGGGTGGGGAGATATTTGTTACGAAGATGTCCGCGTTATCGGTGCATGATTTAGCGGAAGTTATGATTGAACATTTAGCACCACTCTATGGGTTTAAATCGTCAGACATTGAAATACAGGTCATCGGTCCGCGTCCAGGTGAGAAAGTATATGAGGAGTTAATGACAGAAGAAGAGGTAAGAAGAACAATAGAACTTGAACAATATTATGTAATTAAGCCAGCGCTGACCGATTTGTACAGTAACTTTGAGAGTTCTTACCCAAATCAGGCTGGTAGTAGTGTAGCTAATGCGTACACATCACGTACACAGACATTGCTTTCAAAACAAGAAATTCGAGAGTTCCTGATAACTAAAACAGATTTGTTGGATTAAGAAGTTCTATGAGGGTTCTTATTCTAGGTGGAGATGGTTATTTAGGTTGGCCGACTGCTTTAAGTCTTTCAAAACGCGGACACGATGTACATATTATCGACAATTATTCTAGGCGCAAATTATCTGAAGTACTTAATCTTCAGCCATTGGTTACACAACCCGATTTAAATGCTCGAATCGAACTATGGGAGAATGTATCTGGGAACAAAATTAGTTGTGGATTGGGTGATGTAACAGACTACGAATATCTTTTAGAGCAAGTCAGAAACTTTCAGCCGGATAGTGTAATACATTATGCAGAACAACCATCTGCACCATATTCAATGCTTGGGTACCATGAGGCGAGATACACACTGACGAACAATCTGATTAGCACACTCAATCTAATTTATGTAGTCAAGGAAGTAAATTCAGCTATTCATATTGTTAAGTTGGGTACCATGGGTGAATATGGAACGCCAGATATAGATATTGAGGAAGGGTTTATAGATATAGAACACAAAGGGAGGAAAGATAGATTTCTCTTTCCTCGCCAAGCAGGGTCCCTCTACCATACTACAAAAATTCAAGATACGGATTTACTATATTTTTATGTTCGAGTTTGGGGCCTTTGTGTGACTGATCTAATGCAAGGGCCCGTTTATGGAATGTTCACAGAAGAGATGTTTGCGGAACATGGGTTAGAAACGTTCTTTAGCTATGATGAAATATTTGGAACGGTACTTAATCGCTTCTTCGTCCAAGCAGTCATCGACATGCCTTTGATGGTTTATGGCAATGGTGGACAGACAAGAGGGTTTTTAAATATAAAAGACACAATGCAGTGTATAGAGTTGGCATTGCTCAACCCTCCAAACCCAGGTAAGTTAAGTATCTATAATCAGTTCACTGAAATATTCAGTGTTAAAGAACTAGCTTCTATAGTGCAAAAAACAGCAATTGATTTTGGCTTAAAAGCTAGAATTGAGCATATACCAAATCCTCGTATAGAAAGTGAGCAACATTACTACAATCCAGACAATAGCAGTTTCAAAAAACTTGGGTTAATCCCTCACCTTTTGGATGAAAAATTTATTATTCAAATGTTTGAATACGTTTTTAAACATAAAAATAAAATATCAAGAAAAATTATTAAACCCAGCACCGTTTGGAGTTAGTTGAAACGCTGCTTTATGAAATTTTCAAAAACTCTAGATGTTGCTGGACGGTTGATTGGAGTGGACCACCCGTGTTTTGTTATTGCAGAGGCTGGGGTATCCCACTTTGGTAGATTTGACAAGGCGATAGAGTTGGTTGACTTAGCGGCAGACGCTAAAGCAGACGCAATTAAGTTTCAGGTGTTTGACGTAGACGAAATGATATCTCATGATTCCGAAGAGTGGAAATTGAGAATGGGAAGCCGTTCGCTGACATATGATCAATACGCGTCTCTTCAAGAATATTGCGAGGAAGTTGGAATTTTATTTTTTGCAACCGCGCATGATATCCCAAGCTTTGTGTTCCTAGAGGAAATCTCTGTTCCTTTGCACAAAATTGGATCCGGAGAATTGTTCAACTGGGCGTATATAGCTATGGTAGCTAGCGCGGGCAAACCAGTAATACTATCTACTGGTATGAGTAGTTTAGGCGATGTAGTTGATACGGTAAGAATATTTAGGGATAGGGGCAATTATCAGATTGGGGTCTTGCATTGTGTAACGAGTTATCCAACGCCTTTTGGAGATGTAAACCTGAATGCTATTGATACCCTCAAATCAGAACTAGATGTAATTGTTGGCTACTCAGATCATACTCCTGGTTATCACGTCCCATTAGCGGCAGTTGCCCTTGGCGCAAGCATAGTAGAGAAACACGTTAGCTTAGACTTTGGTCTTGAGGACGCTCAAGATTGGAAAGTTTCTTGTGGACCACATGATCTGAAAGAGTTTGTTAAACAGGTGAGAGAAGTAGAACAGTCGTTAGGTGATGCTGTAAAAGCTCCTACTTCCCTAGAAATGGCTAATAGAGAGTGGGCCCTTAAAAGCCTTGTGTTCCGCTACGATGTAAGAGTTGGAGATGTAATTCGGCCCGATATGTTAGCAGTCAAACGTCCAGGTAGCGGTATACCGCCCAACATGTTAAAAAATGTAGTTGGCCGGCGGCTTGTTACATCACAAAAAGCTGACACCGTTTTACATTGGGAGCATGTTGAGTGAAGTATCGTCGAATTTGTATCGTCTTAACAGCAAGAGGGAACTACGCCAAACTGAAATCAGTGATAGAAGAAATACTCGCCGAGCCTTCCCTACAGCTCCAAGTAATTGTTGGCGGGAGTTTGGTTCTAGATAAATACGGTAAGATTTTGGAGGATAAGGAGTCATTAGAGATTCCCATAAGTTACGTCACCAATTTTGTAATTGAGGGAGAAAACCCGCTAACGATGGCAAAATCAGCAGGTTTAGCTGTTACTGAGTTTGCTACAGCATTTGAACAATTAAAACCTGACGTAGTAGTAGTGCTCGCAGATAGGTTCGAGTGTTTATCGATAGCAATGGCGGCTGCATATTTGAATATAGTGGTAGCTCATCTAGAGGGGGGAGAGCTAACTGGGTCTATAGACGAATCTGTACGCCATGCTATTACAAAATTAGCGCATATACATTTTCCTGCGTCTCTAGATGCAGCCGAACGGATTGCTAGGCTTGGTGAAGATGAGAGCAACATATTTCATGTTGGGTCATCTAGTCTTGATACGCTTAAGAGATTGGATCTCTTGGACCTTAGGGTCGTAGACGATTATAAGAAGCAGCATGGTGTTGGAAAGATCGAATCTCTAACTGCACAAAACTATTTGTTAGTCGTATTTCATCCTGTTACAACAGAATATCTTGCCAATTATGAGAACGTGAAGCAATGTATCGATGCTGTCAAAAAGATTACTATGCCTACAATATGGATTTGGCCAAATATGGACGCAGGATCTGATGGCGTATCAAAAGCGATTCGTGAATTTCGAGAATCAGGTGAGGCCGGAGATGTTTATTTTTTCAAAAGCATGCCCATCGAGGTTTTTGGTGCCGTGTTAAATAATGCCGGTTGTGTGCTTGGGAATTCTTCATGTGGGATTAGAGAGTCAGCCTTTCTCGGCACGCCGTCTGTTAACATAGGGAATCGGCAGCAAGGACGGCATCGAGCAAAAAATGTAATTGATGTAAGGTATAACAGCTTAGAAATAGTTGAAGCAGTAAACAAACAGATTGTGCACGGACCATATGAACAAGACAACAGCTATGGCAATGGAGGTACGGCTAAACAGATAGTAAAAATACTATCAAACATCACCGTTAGTCAGCAGAAAACGAATTCGTTTTAGGTTCATGAGGCCAAATCCGTACCGAAGTGAGACGTATTATGAAGCCAGTGGCAGTCTACTATTCTATTATGGGTTATCAGGCGGCATCTCTAAGATTGCTTCATGAATATTTTGATGTACGTGAGCTAGAGAATCCGACACAAGATTTAGAGATTCACTTGCGAGATACGCATGTTTTGTTTGCTCCATTAGGGTATTCAACTAATCGAAAAAAGATTGATCAATGTAAGAGATTAGTCGCAATTGCTTCGAATACGACGGGCGACCCACATATCGATGTGAGTTATGCGAAACAGAAACAAATTTCTGTTGTTACGCTTAAGAACGAGAAGCAATTTCTCCAAACTATTACACCGACTGCAGAGTTGACTCTCGGCCTGATTATAGCGATCACACGTAATGTAGTTCCGGCGGTAAATAGTGTAAGAAATGGTGAGTGGAACAGAAGAGATCATGGCGGAAGTCGTATGTTGTCGAGGATGGCTATTGGTATTGTAGGATACGGTCGATTAGGATCCCTCGTAGGGAAATATTCGCACTTGCTTGGAATGCAAGTTGGATATTTCGATCCCTATATTAGTGATCAACCAAACGTTTCACGATACCATTCACTAGAACAGCTGGTGTCAGAGAGTGATGTAGTTACTATTCATGTGCCACATGAGGCGTCAACAGAAAAACTTATCAGTAGAAAAGTGTTGGAGGCATTCAAACACGACTCATATCTTGTAAATACCTCTAGAGGAGAATTAGTCGATACGGTTGCGTTGGTTGAAGCTTTATCTTGCGGCAATTTGGCTGGTGCTGCACTAGATGTGATTGACGGAGAGTTCTCGCCTAGTTTCCGAGTAAAAGATTCTTTGTTATGGGAGTATGCAAGAACCAATAAGAATCTAATAATCACCCCGCATATTGGCGGTTCAACAATTGATGCATGGGGTTTAACCGAGGAACATACTATACGTATGTTGATCGACTTATTTTCTTGATTCACAACTAGTGAAGTATTCAGATGAAATTTGGGGTATTGTGCCAGCCCGAGGTGGATCTAAGTCAATTGTCTACAAGAATTTGATTAGCCTTAACGGTAGAACTCTTGTTCAACGAGCTGTCGAAGTGGCTCAAGAAAGTAACTGCTTAGACCGCGTGATCGTCTCGACCGAGGATCAACGAATTGCATCTCATTGTTTAGATCTAAATGCAGAAGTTCATGACCGTCCCCAAGATTTAGCTGAAGATGACACGCATATAGTGGCTGTTCTCAAGCATCTTTTAGAAGATTATGGCGATGTTGAGGGTAAGTGTCCTAGAGCAATTATATTGTTACAGCCAACCTCGCCTTTTATCAGGCCGCGAGATGTATCGAATTGTGTGAAGGTAATGAGGGGTCGAGATAAGTGGAATTCTGTACAAACTGTATCTTTGTGCCCGCACCAGTATCATGCGCTTAACCAACGGAGTCTGCTTAATCAGCAAGTCGCTTTTATTCGTCCAGGGGAGCGTGAGCTTTCATACAATAAACAAACAAAAGATAAACATTATGTGTTTGGTAATGTCGTGGGGTGTAGAACTAAACTCCTTCTGGAGGGGGGGGGGATATTTTCTGAGCCGTCATACGGCATTGTTATTCCGTTAGTATTCGCGTTCGATCTTGATGTCGAAGAAGACATAGTTGTTGCAGAAACTATCGGAAAAGGGTTAGCGACTTAATTGCCAGATAGGTTGTTGCTATCCGTAGATAGTAGGAGATAAGCAGTTGTCTAATTCGGTATTTGCTTGATGATTTAATTGCTAAATATTCTGAGACTAACGATCAACCGATTCTTAGATTGATTATTCCAAAAAGCAATTTAGATTGTTGTTGGAAATTATTGGACTGAAATTTAGAGTTTGGAAATGGTTGATTGCCACCGAAACCCGTTAATATTAGTTTTCGGTTTAAGTTATAGACTACACTTTGTTGTGATTACGGGTTAGTGGTAGGCGTCTAAAGCGGTGTAGACATATTTTAGATCTAGAAGAGAACTGAAACACGTGACTACAATCATGGATGAATGGTTTAGAAAAGCATTGGCTATCGGCCTAACTAGGAAGCGTATATTTATTTATATTGTTTTAGGAACATCAGCATCCCTTACTGAAGTGTTTGGTGTCGGCCTGTTTCTGCCTATCGCACAACTCGTACAGGTGAATGGTAGTGTTGAGACTCTCGCCAATACGTCCACTGTTTGGAATAAAGCGATATTGTTTTCGAACAATATAGGAATGCCAATTTCTATCTGGCTGTTGTTATCTGTCGCTATAGGATTGTTTTTAACGAGGCAGGCCTTTATCTACATAAGGACAGTGTATATCGCTTCTATTCGAGCCAGTTTACTAATGAATTTGAGAAATAATACGCTCAAGTCATATTCTCGGACGAGTCTAGAGTACCAAGATTCAGTGTTGAGTGGTTCGCTACAAGCAATGCTAACCAGTGAGTTGAGTCATGCAGTGCGTTGGGTGCTATACCCACTTGAAATTGCTAATCTGGTCATATTAAACGCTGTCTATTTGTTTTTTCTGGTAGTTCTATCATGGGAGATGGCGACTTGTATTGTATTAGTTCTATGTATAGCAGGATATGGTGTGCGCCACTGGACAAAGCTGATGAAAGAACTCGGTGGGCGAGGCGTAGACGTTAATGTCCAGGTTGGCAAATTCTTAGGTGAGAGAGTCAGAAACTGGAAATTTTCGAGAATGTCGGGTACAGAAAGTGAAGAGCTTGAAGAATTCGCGAGTATGAATAGAGTTGTGACAAAAATCTCAGTGAAAGCCAACGTAATTGCTGCTCGCACTGAAGCCGTAATAGAGCCAATGGTTATTTTTTCGTGCATTCTATTTATAACATTATCTTTAACCGTATTTGATCTGTCCTTGGAACTGGTTGGGCTGTTTGTTTTAATTTCGCTACGATTAACTCCCGTTGGCAAGATTGTTATAGAGAAGATACAGGGATTTAATAAAGTTCGTGGGGCAGTAGGAGCTTTGGAGAGAAGGTTAAGTGAGATGAATATGTCGGAAGAACTGGACGAGGGGCAGGAAGATAGTTTGCCACAGATCCATTTGATTGAATTCAGAGATGTTCACTACAGCTACCCATCAAGCCAATTTGAAGCGATTAGGTCAATATCCTGCAAATTATGGAGTAATAGTTTAGTTGGCGTAGTTGGTTCATCTGGATCTGGAAAGTCAACATTTTTGGAGATGATACCGAGATTGCGAAATGCTACCCATGGGGAAATATATATCGACGACAAGCGTATAAATGCTTATTCCTTACTAAGGCTTCGGCAACAAATATCTTTTTTGCCACAACGGCTAAATTATTACTCTTGTAGTCTCAAAGAGCATATATCTTATGGGGATCCCAACTATCACGAAGCAGCTATGGAGCGAGCATTGGTCCTTTCAGGAGCCAAGAAATTTGTAGATGAGCTACCTGATGGACTCGACACACTTTTGGGTGAAGATGGTATCGGCTTGTCTGGTGGCCAAAGGCAAAGAATAGACCTTGCGCGAGCTCTCATAAGGGATTGTCCGGTTCTGATACTTGATGAACCAACTAACGGCTTGGATACCCTCAAAATCAACGAATTCGCACAAACGATAAATACACTCAGAACTGAAACAAAAATGCTGATTATATTGATTACGCATGATTTATCCCTGGTTAAAGATGCGGATAATATATTGATATTTTCAGAAGGTAGGATTAAGGAACACGGTACTTATGATGAGTTGATGGCAACAACCAACTGGTATTCTGATTCAATTACACAAGATAAAGCTAGACCAAGTATTAATACGTTAGAGAGTAGGTTGGTGTAGTTATTTAGATAATCATCTAAATCAATGCATATTTGTTTCCCATTTACTGGCGACAGTGTTGGTGGTAGCCACATTTCTACGCTTGCTCTGGCTACCGGATTGAAAAAATGTGGACATAAAGTCACGATAGCGATCCACAAGCCGGGTATTCTTCAAAGGGAATTAGAGACACTTAAACTGCCATACCAAATTCTTGGTATAGAGCAGAATGTTGGCCAGACCGCTGGCCTTTGGGGCTACTTTTCTGACGTGAAAAGTAACTTTTTACAAATCTATAAGTTTCTTGCGGAAATTGCGCCTGACATTGTTCACACAAATGATATGAGGGTTCATTTATTCTGGACCATACCAGCTAAGATAAGGGGTGTTTCAACTGTGTGGCACCAGCGAACGTATTTTACAAGTTCTCTTATCGCAAGATTAATAATGACGATGGCAAGTCATACTATTGCTATTTCAAATGCCACATTAAGAACGATACCAGGTTATGGAAAAAAGAGTATTAGTGTTATTTCTAACCCAGTTTCTTTAGTGCAGCCAGAAACTCAGACAATAGATCTAGTGCGTAAAAAGATAGTAGAAAAGTCGGTTTCTAAATTCAATACTAAACAGTTAATTGTTCTGGGCTGTTTTGGAAATCTTCGCCCCCTGAAGAATCCACAATTGTTTGTCAGCCTAATAGCGTATCTAATACACGATTTGGGCCATAATGTTGTAGGTGCTATGTTCGGAAAAGATGAGCATAGCCAAAAGTATGAATTACAAGTATTAGCTAAAAATAATGATATTGCTGGGAATCTAATATTTATGGGATTTGTGCGCCCCGTAGAGGCGTACATGGCTGCTTGCGATATTTTGATTGCACCATCAACCGGTGACGCATTCGGTAGAACCTTGATTGAAGCTATGGCACTCCACGTGCCAGTTGTAGCATCAGATACGGGGGGGCATAAAGAGATTATTACACATGGTGTAAATGGTCTACTCGCAAATGCTAATGACGTGAAGGGATACGGTAAATGTGTTGATCTTTTAATTAAGGATCAAGTATTGAGAGAACAATTAGTAAACAGAGGTATTGAGACTGTGCGGGGAAGATATACTCCTGCCATTCACGTGCTTGAAGTAACTAACATATACAAACGGTTGATCTAAATTATACCTTTCTTGTGTTTCCTACTAAGTGGCAACTCTAATAATTTCAACTGAAAGACTAACTAGTGAAGCTAGTTATTGCCCAAGAACGTTTAATCAGGTTAACAATCTATTTGGACAAAACTACGTACAGATTGTGAGTCCAGAAGACGAATATTCGCCCGGAATATTTGAAACTGATAGTCAAATTACACTGGTGTTTGGTACGCCAATTCTAGATGATTGGGTAGATTGGAGTAGAGATAATATATTAACTTTGATAACAGCTGCTCTCTCTGAACCTAAACGAATAGATTCAGTGTTTGTTATTTTTGTTTATGATAAGAAAAAAAGGACTTGCCAGGTAATTACTGATCGTTACGGATTTTTCCCAATTTATTGGGTTAAGTTGAAGAATCGTATAATCTTTTGTACGTCATTCAATACGATAGTCAGATACTTAAAAAGATTTCAAGCATTAAAAATAGATCAACAAAAATTATACGAGTTTTTCTGGATGAGGCGCTTATTTGGTGCTGAGACTCTGATTCAGAATATTTATATTTTACCTCCAGCAAGTACCATCTCGGTGCACTCAGCGACTTACTATAATGAGCAAACTTACTGGGTGCCACAGCCGATAGAATCGTCTGAGTTAAGTGAAAATGAATACGCGGAACTTGTCGCAGATACTTTAACAAGTGCAATCACGTTATCACTGAAAAGCAGTAAACGATCTGGGCTAATGTTGAGTGGAGGTCTTGACTCTAGAGCCTTACTTGCAGTGGGTCGCTCGAAATACGCCTCTATCACTAATACTGTAGGAGCGAACAATGAGTATAAGATCGCGCAGGAACTAGCAAGATCGGTTGGGTCAAGTCACTATCACCTAGTACGTCCGAAAGACTACCTATCAGAAATATTTGACAGTGCTACTCGGGCTTGTGATGCCACTACACTCTACTACGAATGTCAATTTCTAGGTTATATCGACGAACTAAAACAGGTATCAGATAGTATTCACCTTGGGTTATTTCTAGATGTATTTTTCTGTGGACATTATATGCCCAAATTTCAGCCGCAGTTTATGGGGAGGTATGCGGTACATTTTAGATTCAATGAATTGCCAAAGACGGATTTAGCAAGATATTTTGTTAACAACATTAGCTACCGCCAGAAATCAACTTCTCTAAAGGATGTTGTTAGCAAAAATGTAAACGATCGATATTTTGATGGTCTTGAAAATACAATCAGTGATTTGATGAGGGCAGGTGAGGATGCTGGGTTTCGCGGGATTCCTCTTTGGGAATACTGCCATCTAACAAATGTTGGACGGCATTATTCAACACTTATGGCAAGATCACTACTGCCATATGTCCAGGTGTGGTTACCAGTGCTCAATATCAAGAGCTACGATTTGGCGTTTCAAATCCCTGTAAAATTCAAATATAACTGGTCTGTTTATCTAAAAGCGCTTAAAAGATTAGATTCACAACTAATGCAAATTCCTAACTCAAATACTAATATTAGTGCTCATTTGGGGCTGCGCACGCAGACCATGGTGAAAGCAATGAGGGGTAGCTACAATTTGGTTAGGCCGGGGAGCTATGTAACGAGCCCCACTTATGATGATAGGAGTTGGCCTCCAGTCAATGAATCAATCACAGAAAATCATAAAATCAACAATAAGATATTAGAGCTGATGGAAACAGGCAAGGTGCTTGAAATGGGAATGTTTCGAAAAGACATGCTAAGAACTCTATATGATAAAACAGTAAGCAAAAAGGAAGATCACTCTGTTTTTTTAAATCAACTGTTAACCGTCGAGTACGGGCTTATGAAATATTTGTGAAATTAAAATAGTTTGATTCGATTGCATACTAGAACATCGGTCGCACTCTATCAGCGATGTACAACTGGCTAAAAAACATTTTGTTGTTAGGTACAACACTCCTGATACTGGTTCTAGTCTTTGAATTTTTTATATTTCGTTACGTATTGATAGCAGCAGACCTACCGAGATTGGCTGAGAACAATGGTGGAGTATTGAAGTATGAGCCTAACCAGGTGGGAACATACCGAATAAAAAGTGAGATTTATGCTGCGTTCAATATTAATGACAGTGGTTGGAATAGTTCCTATTCGCATTATGATGTACCAATCAATTATGATAAGACGAGAATCGCCGTTATCGGTGACTCATATGTTGAAGCTTTACAAGTAGACTACAGGAGAAGTTTCCCAGAAGTACTGTTGGACCTACTTGGCCGTAAGTTATATGAAGTCTACCGCTTCGGAATTAGCGGAGCACCTCTTAGTCACTATCTTTATGTTCTCGAAAATGAGGTTATTCAATATTCTCCAAAGTTAGTTGTTTTGAATATTGTACACAACGATTTTCTTGAGTCTATGGGGACCCTTGAAGGTACGTATACCGATAGTTTTGCAACTTTCAGAACGAATTCTGCAGGCGAGTTAGTTACGGTGTCACCAACCGCATATAAAAAGTCTTTTATTTGGTATTTAAAACAAAGTGCAATTTTTAGGTATGTTTATGTGAGGATGAAATTCATACCACGGTTGATCACGAGGACCATAATGTCTAAGTGTTGTCCTAAGATCGAACAGCATAAACAATACGCAGAATCTGTAACTCATGAAAATCGTCTCAAGAGAATCAAGATAATCGCTGAAAAAGCACTAGGTGTTTTGTGGGCGTTAAGTCAGAAACATGGATTCGCTGTGCTTATTGTAGTGGATGCGGATCGGTCAGCAGTTGTGAGTGCCTCTGAATTAGAGGAGGACATAAGTGACACAGACGTCGTGATTAACCAGATGCTAAGTGAATTGGTTGAACGCTATGAATTTCTATTTCTGAATTTGCAACCAATTGTTACGGCTGACTATAAAATAAATAAGAAAAAATTTAATTTTTATAACGACTATCATTGGAATGACCACATGCATCAGCTAGTCGGTCGAGAGATCAATAGACTAATCATAGAGAAATATAGATGACAAATATATTGGTTCGATTAGCAAATAGAGCGCAACAAGAGATGTTTCCTCAGCGTAAGAGCAGATTTCAGACACATAATATTGATGAGCGGGAAACTACAGAAGATTTTTCACCTTCTACCATTATCAAATCGTGGGCTATTGGTACGCAAAAGGATTCATTTTCAAATCAAGGCAGTAAAGATGTAGCTGTGAGCCGACGAAACAAAAGGAAACAACTCTCCCAACTCTTGGGGATACAGAATGTTAGCGTTGCTAAAAAGTCTGACACAATTTGGGTTGCGGAAGATGAGCATGCATGGTACGAGAAATGCCACCTATCGCTTATGGGTGACTTGTTTCCAGCATATATCTGTAAGACAAAGAAAATAAGAAGTCGGAATGTCTGGATGATATGTGTGCAGGGACATACGACAGGGATGCATACGTCGATAGGGGTTCAACAAGGAAATGAAAAAAGGAAGCTTGAGGTAGTTGGCGATAGAGATATCGCTAACTGGTGTACCAAGAATGGATTTAATGCGTTATGCATTGAGCAGTTTTCGCTGGGGGAAAGAGTAGAAAAACGATTACCCTACGTTCATGTGCACAACTGTCAAGATGCCGCTATGCAGTCTCTTTTGTTTGGGAGAACATTAATTGGGCAAAGAATTGTAGAAGTGCTTGGGGTTGCCAAGATGATCAAGGAGTACCATGGATTAGAAACGACAGTGGGGGTCCTTGGTAATTCACTCGGTGGCACTATAGCGATGTATTCACATAGTCTCGCGGATGAGATCGATGTTGCTATTATGTCCTCATGTGTATCTGATTTTCAGTACTCGTTACTGCAGAGGAGCGGTAAACATTGTTTAGACCAGATTGTTCCTCAGTTGTTAGACTATTTTGAATGTGGGGATATAGTGGGTCTAGCAGCCCCAAAATTGTCTATCCTAGTCTATGGATTAGGGGACCAGCTATTTCCAATTTCAGGGTTTCGTAGTGCTATTGAGACCGCGAGCCAAATCTATGCAGAACACGGAGCAACTAGTCAGTTACGCCCAGTTATTGGTGTCGCTGGACATCGATTTTATGGAGAGTTGACCTTAGCAGAAGTAAGTCGCCACCCTGCCATTTTTGGTTATGTTTGATGAGTTCAAGAATGGTATTTCTTATATATATTTTTTTCGTATAGGTAAATCTTATAATTGTGTGTAACTCACCGCATAATACTAATGATCTAATTATTTATCATCCCGACCTAAGAATAGGCGGTGCCGAAAAACAAATCGTTCTATTGATCAAAGGCCTACTGAATAAAGGATATAGAATAGTATTGGTATTGAACTGGGTTGTTGGACCGTATCTTGACGAGTTGCCCAAAAACTCTAACCTAGAGATTGTAAATCTAGAAAAGAAAAACTACATCGCACTATTGTTCAAGTTATATATTTTATTCCGCAAGAATAGACCTGCGACCATTTACACATTTCTCGTAGGTCAGAACGTTATTGGGCTGGCTATAGGTAAAGTAGCCAATGTAAGAAAAATAGTGTGGGGTAATAGAGTATCAGAATTTTCCAGAGGTGAGTTCGGGGTAAAAGGAGAACTCGCGTTTTTCTTCGAGAGAATTGGCTGTAGGTTTGTTGATAGAGTGATTTCGAATTCTCAAGAAGGTCACAACGATAAGAGAATGAGAGGGGTACAAGTCAAAAACAAATCGGTCATTTGTAATGGGGTAGACGTAGAACGATATAAAGAAGATAAAGAGTTACGCAAAAGTTTCAGAGACTATTATCAAATTGATTCTAAAGATGTCGCGTTTGGAATAATATGCAGAATAGTGACATGGAAAGGTGTAACGGATTACATTGTGGCAGCCTCTATGTTGGCCCAAGAGTATCATCATGCAAAGTTTTTTTGTGCTGGGGATGGCGATGAAACGCTAATAGCAGAGTATAAGGACGTAGCCAAAAAATTAGGTGTAAAGATAGTTTGGCTAGGGGAACGGCAAGATGTGGAAAAAATACTCAACGGTCTCGACTTGATTACTGTTGCTTCATCACAAGGGGAAGGTTTTTCGAATATTATTGGTGAGTCGATGGCGGTTGGTAAGGCAATCGTTGCTACTGATGTAGGCGACAACGCTAAAATACTTCATTCAATCGGAACAATTGTGGATAAAAATAATCCGATAGCGATCTATGATGCATGGAAAGAACATATGAATAACAGGGATCTTTTGTTCCATAAAAGTAGTGAAGCCAGAAAAAAAGTGCTAAGGGAGTATTCGATTCAAAGTATGGTCGATTTGACTGAGAAAGCTATATTCTAGTAGTAAGACATTAATTAGTTGGACAAAGGTGATTTAATAGCTTGTGAAGTTTGATAGTTTCAATAGAAGTTCTACTGGAAGCACAACATGTGCGGTATAGCTGGTTTTGTAGATCGTGGTTTATCAAGAGACTCGGCGCGAAGCGTATTAGAGAAAATGTGCAGTTCAATTAGGAGTCGAGGACCTGACGATGAGGGTACCTGGTTCAGTGAGGAACTGCGAGTAGGGTTTGGGCATACAAGATTAGCAATTGTGGATTTGTCTAGTACCGGCCGTCAGCCAATGATTTCTAGAACGGGGCGGTATGTCATAACGTTTAATGGTGAAATTTACAATTACAAGAAGTTGAAAGCCCAGTATTGTGTTGATACCTCTCATCTCAGAGGAGAATCAGATACAGAGATACTTTTGGAGTGTATTGAAACTTTAGGATTGGATGAGACACTAAGAATTTCAGTAGGCATGTTCGCTTTTGCTCTTCTTGACCGTATCGCGCGGAAAATCTATTTGGTCAGAGATCGCATGGGAGAGAAACCACTGTACTATGGATGGCAAAAAGATGTTTTATTATTTGGTTCGGTCCCTAGTGTCTTTCGCCACCATCCGAAATGGCAGGGGGGAGTAGACACCCAAGCTCTAGCCAACCTTATACAGTACGGCTACATCGGGGGAGTTAGATCCATACATCCTGGCATATTGAAGTTGGCCGCAGGTACTTATATTGAGTGGGAACTTGACCCCTTATCTAAAGAAGGACGAACTACAGTATGGTGGTCTTTAGAGGAAACTTACCGTAACGGGAAGGAGTATCCATTTGTCGGAGATATTCATGATGCAGAACACTGTCTTGAAGAGTTGCTTAGCGTTGTCTTAGAGGGACAGTCATCTGCAGATGTGCAGGTTGGGGCACTCCTATCGGGTGGAATAGATTCGAGTGTTGTAACTGGATTAGCTCAAAAAGTATCCAGCGCAGCAATAAGAACATTTTCAGTAAGCTTCAAAGAAAAAGATCACGATGAATCAAAGCATTCTAGATCAGTAGCCAGTAAGTTTAAAACAATTCACCAAGAATTAATCGTTACAGCAGAAGACGCATTAGCAACAATTCCAGAACTGGCGACTGCTTATGATGAGCCTTTCGCAGACTCTTCCCAGATACCATCTATGCTTATCTATAAATTAGTGGGCCGACACAATAAAGTTGTTCTTAGCGGCGATGGCGGTGATGAATTGTTTGGTGGATATAATCGCTACACTTGGGGAGCAAATCTTTATCAGAAATGCTCTGTTTTACCCATTCGGCATCGAAAGACCGTTTCAGCAATTGTGGGAACTATTCCGACTGCATTTTGGAGCAAGTTGTTCCAATTTTGGAGGGCTATCGGAAGTGATAAATATGTTGTACCCGAAGCTGCTGAAAAGATAAGGAAGTTGGTAAAAATTATTAGTGCTGAATCTCCCTTAGATTTCTATACGAAACTTGTTCAAGAAAATGTCAAGCAATTAGTGAAAGGGGATCATAGGCCCGTGCTTCCAGATGAAGGACAATTGTTATGGAATCTCGGTCATAGCCATAGAGAAAAAATGATGTATACCGACGCCATAACTTACCTTCCTGATGACATTATGGTTAAAGTGGATCGGGCCTCAATGGCAAATAGTATTGAGAGTCGAGCACCTTTCTTGGATCATAGGGTAGTTGAATTAGCAGGGAGTCTACCTATGGAGTACAAAATAGACGGAAATGTTGGAAAAGTAGTTCTGAGAAACCTTTACAAAAAATATTTACCTAGTGGAGTTTTGGATCGTCCGAAGGCGGGATTTTCAGTGCCAATAGATGTATGGTTGAAAGGACCGCTTAAGCAATGGGCGTCAGATTTACTGAGCCACGAGACAATATCTCAGCAAGACTTTTTGTGTCCACGCAAGGTGCAGGAGCTATGGGGTGCACATCTTCGTGGCAGAGAGAGCAATCACTCTCTGATTTGGCGGATACTTATGTTTCAGTCTTGGCTAGATACCCAGTAAGGGTGAGCCAGATTAGTGAAGACTACAGTACTTCTATCAGCAAACACGTCCTGGTACTTACATAATTTCAGATCAGGTTTTATACGAAAACTGATTTCCATAGTTGATCAAGTAATAATAGTTGCACCAAGTGATGAGTACTCAGCAAACCTGCAAAAATTTGGTTGTGTTGTTTGTCCAGTAACAATAAAGAACAAACAGATCAGCCCAGTAAGCGATGTTCTATTGTTGTTTAGCTACCTTCGAATATTTTTTAGAAAAAAACCAAGCATAATCTTAAGTTTTACAGTTAAACCAGTAATCTACGGTTCACTTGCTGCGCGGCTGCTCCGAATTCCATGCATAAATACTATTACAGGACTTGGTAGTACGTTTATTTATCCATCCATGGTAACGACAGTTGTTAAAATACTGTATCGATTGTCGCTAGGCCATTCTCATAGCGTTATTTTTCAGAACCAAGTGGACAAATCGTTTTTCTTAAACAAATCACTAGTAAAAACTAAACAGGCCGAATTAGTGCCAGGTTCTGGAGTGAATCTTAATTTTTTTTGTCGGACGAAGCTCGAAGTGAAATTGAATTTTTGTTTTCTTATGGTAGCTCGTATTCTAAAAGATAAAGGGGTTATAGAGTATCTTGAGTGCGCAAAACGACTCGGAGAAAAGAATGTAGGGATAAGGTTTCAACTAGTTGGCGCCGTCGAGTTGTCCAACCATTTTGGTAGTATTGATCGTGGGAAAATAGACAGTTATCACGAGAAGAAAATTATTGAATACACAGAGAAAGTAGATGACATAAGGCCGTTTATAGGGGGATCAGATTGCGTAGTATTGCCTTCATATCGAGAAGGACTGTCTAGGATTTTGTTAGAAGCAGCGGCAATGGGTCGGCCCATCATTACTTCAGATGTACCCGGCTGTCGAGAAGTCGTGGTGCAACAGCGCAACGGAATTCTTTGTCAGGCGGGTAGCGTTGAGTCATTGGAAACTGCAATGTGGGAGATGTTTGAAACCAGCCATGAAGATAGAGTAACGATGGGTACTGAAAGTCGTGCGATTGCAGTAGAACGATTCGACGAAGACATAGTAATCAATAAGTACTTGATGGCAATTCGTGCTTGTGTAAATAGGTAGGACAAAGTTGGCCATAGCAAGTATTTAATTTGTTCGGATATTGATCTAATCATTTGGGGACTTATCGGTAGCGATTACTCAGTGAAACAATCTAATACTGATGTTGTGTTTGTGGTCATGAGTATGGGGTGCGGTGGTACGGAAAGAGTCGTTTCACAAATCACCGATAATCTGGTGCAAAGAGGAGTAAATATAACTGTAATCAGTCTGGCCGATGTTGGTCCAGATTTTTTTGAACTGGCGTCTGTAATAGACAGGTATAGGCTTGGAATCAATCACGAAGGATATGGGGTTTTAGGGAAAATAAGAAGTTACCTCACTACGATCATAACTCTAAGACAGTTATTGCGTAGTTTGAAACCAAAGAAAGTGGTTTCGTTTCTACCGACCGCAAATATATTAGCTTTAGCTGCATCTATTGGGTTACGATTTGAGCGTATCGTTTCTGAGAGAAATGATCCTTATCTTCAGAAAGAAGTAAATTGGGTCTGGCGATTCTTGCGAAACATAACTTATCCAATCGCTGACATTATTACTATAAATTCGATTCAAGCTGAATTATATTGCCAAAGATTTAGCCGATTTTCGCAGGTAGTCTTTTTGGAGAACCCATTCGTATCTCGAAATAGTACAGCACATAAAAGGGAGGAGCATTCAAGGCAGAAAATAATACTCTTTGTCGGAAGATTGGTTTACCAGAAGGGAGTTGATTTGTTGCTTGAATGTTTTCGAGGCTCAATCGCTTGTAAAGAAAATTGGAAACTTGTGATTGTTGGCGAGGGCTCAGAAATGCAAAACCTTAAAACATACTGCACTAAACTTGGTCTTGATAGATCTGTAGTTTGGCGTGGTGTAGTAAAGGATGTTTCTGGGTTATTTCAGCAGGCGTCTATTTTTGTTTTACCATCCAGATACGAAGGCACATCCAACGCGTTGTTAGAAGCTTTGTCAAATGGTTTGCCGGTCGTATGTACTGAAAAAACAGGCTCTAGCTATGTTGTGAATGGATTCAACGGGATAATGTCTGCTGACTTGTCCGTTAAAAACATGAGGGAGAATTTAGACCAGTTAGCTTCCAACCAGGCGCTAAGAAAGTTTTTGGCTAGCAATGCTAAATCGACCATAGAAGTTAGAGAATTAGAGCGACAACGGTCAGATAACTGTTGGGAGCAGATTCTAAGCTGAGTAGGAATGATGCGAGGATAAATACCTGTGAAAAAATTCGCTTCAATAAAAGCGTACTCGTTCCTCCATTATTCGTTGATTCTACCAATCGCTGTGCTGGTTGGGATATTTGAGAGATATGGTAATCAATTCTATGTAGTTGAAGGGGCTTGGCCGATGATATTGGTGTTTGTTGTGGCATATCTAGTGAGCATCTTGTACCTCGTTAGTTCTCCGCGGACGGCACAAAAAAGCATATTTGCAAGATCAATCGGTGTGCTAATTACGGCATATGTATTCTCTATCTTAGTTTTAGCATTGTTTAGGTTCCATTTTAGTTTAGGATTTGTTGCAATATATTTTTCGATAACTGCCTGTTGGGTTTCATATTTGACTATTGATCAGTACAAGAAAATTAGTACTATAAAGTTTGGTGTAGTAAAGGTAGGTAACTGGAAAGCTATAGAGAGTTTAGATCTGCAGATTGTGTCCCTGGATAATCCCGAAAGAGATGAAGACTACGATGTTCTGGTTATTGATAGGCAAGTAGATTTTGATGATCGGTGGACACTGTTTATAACCAGTAAGGCACTAGAAGGAATTCAAATACTCAGCCTTAACGAGTTATTTGAGTTCGATCAACAAAGGATATCATTGGAACATTTTGTAGAAGAACAACTATCAACGAGCGGTGCAATGAATTACTACACTCCTATTAAACGGACAGTAGATTTCATAGTAGGATTAATAGCCGTTTTAATTTTAGCAATTCCAGTCATCTGTTTCGTGTTTCTTATAAAATTAACATCTACTGGGCCAGGAATTTACCGGCAGAAAAGGATTGGTAGACATGGTAAGGAATTTCTTTTGTATAAGTTGAGAACAATGTATGCTGACGCAGAATTGACAGGGCCCATGTTTTCCATAGATAGTGACCCTCGGATTACGAAGCTTGGTAAAATATTGAGAAAGACTAGGATTGATGAATGGCCACAATTTATAAACGTGCTAAAGGGTGAGATGAGTGTAGTTGGGCCTAGACCAGAGCGGCCTGCTTGGGTTAGTCAATTCAAAGAGTCAATACCTTATTATGAATTGCGTCATATGGTTAGACCAGGCATAACAGGTTGGGCACAAATCAGGCAAGGATACGCGTCTGGACGGCTAGAATCCCTGAGAAAGTTGGAATATGATCTTTACTACATTAAACATGTAGGTGTCGTATTTGACGTAGCGATTCTCTTAGAAACGGTGAAAGTTCTTTTCCGTGCCTTCAAAGAATAGAATATAACGAGCATTACAAAAAACTGTTTGATATTTGGGTATGACATTAAAAGGTTTAATCAGCCGATTTGGCATGTTGGTGAGTGTAATAGACATTGCGTTTAGGAGCTTAAAGTTAGGGGTCTATGTAAGGCCGGCGAAATATCGAAAATACACTCCAGAATTCGCAAGATTAGTAATTGGGCGCGACCCGACAAAGGGTTTAACTCTAACTCAAGATGAGGCTTATACGCTTTGTAGTTCTGTGTATGCGGTCAGTGGATTAGAAGGCGCCATGGCTGAATTTGGAGTTTATAAAGGTGCAAGCGCAAGACTATTGTGTGATTTAAAGCGCGATAAAAAGATTTATCTATTTGATACGTTTAGAGGAATGCCAAATAGAAAAATTAGCATTAAAGATCATTGGCGAAAAGATACTCACAGAGACACTGACATTGAGTCGGTAAGAAAATACCTGGGCAACTATTCAGGCGTTTATTATGTTGAAGGAGAGTTCCCCGATAGTTGTGCCAATCATCCTGAGCTTGAACAAGCAAGGTATTCGTTTGTTCATCTGGATGTTGATTTGTATGAGAGCACGCTTGAGGGGTTAAACTACTTCTACCCAAAGATGCTCCCTGGCGGAAGATTAGTTAGTCATAACTACAATCTTAAAGATACAGATGGCGGTGATACTCCGGGAGTTAAGGAAGCATTCAAGGACTATTTTGAGGACGATTTCATCCGTGTCGTTGAAATTGCCGAAACGCAATGCATAATAATTAAAGCTGCCAATTCAACGTAACGCGATATCAACAAAGCAACGTATTTTTGTAGTGTTGTATTGTTTTGACTCTACAAGTTGATCAAGTCCGTTACAAGTTTGTTATTTTAGTTAGTTCAGTCTGATTTGAGTGTCAAAATTGTGGAAAGATCGATTAATCTTGCTGTATTAGGGTAACTGATGAAAATCCATATACTGGCGGGCGATCTTCGCTACTTTAATACAAAGGCACTGCTTTATCCTTTTTTATTAAATAGAGAGTCTTTGGCAGATTGTGATATCTATTACGAGATTTTCAGTCGTTCTTTAGATCAAATAAAAGACTGTGACATCGTTATAATCGATAGCAAGGTATTTCGTAATTTGTGGGGATCAGACCCTAACAAAGCCTATGAAAGTTTGTCGGAATTGGGGGATGGAAGCCAAAAAACTGTATGGTTTAATACGGGTGATAGTACAGGGGGGGTACAGAAACAAGTCATCGATGTCGTTGATCGATATTATAAAGGACAGCTGCTCAAGGACCGAAGCCAGTATGAGAGATCGTATTATGGAGGCCGTATCTATACTGATTATTATCATGACCAAAATGGTATCCGAGACGACTTAGAGATTTATTCACCGTCACTAAATCAAAAACAAATATCAAAGCTTAGGTTGTCTTGGAATCTCGGGATGAATCCCTGTATAACATATGCCAAGAATATTCTTGGTAGATTTATCAGACGTAGCAACGTGTTAAGGAAATTACCTCCTATAAATATAAATGCCGAAAAGGTTACTGATCATAATAGAGAAAATTTTATTTGCTCTCGAGTTAAACAATGTTACTCGAGAAGTACTGTTGGGCACCAGAGGTTACAAATGTCCCATTACTTGGAAAAATATGGGTGCAATACTAGTAGGATCTCGATGAGAAACTACTACAAAGAGCTCCATAATAGTAAATATGCTATTTCGCCATTTGGATGGGGTGAGATTTGCATACGAGACTTTGAGGCAATAGTGCACGGAAGTGTGCTTTTAAAGCCAGATGTAACACATCTCGAAACTTGGCCTAATATTTATCTAAATGGAGAAACGTATCTAAGTATTCCATGGGATCTAGAATGTTTTGAAGAGTGGTATGCGGACAAACTATTGGTTAAAGATCATCAAAAGGAATTATCAGTAATGGCTATCGAGCAATACGTGGCAAGCGTCGGCCATGCTGGAGCGTCTAAGTTTGTCGAAAAAATTACTGAACTTGTTAAAGATCTTGATAATGAAGACGGAATCTAAAGAATATTGCGGGAAAATTGTATTAATCACAGGGGCCGCAGGATTCATTGGCTCACATTTGGTTGAAGAGTTGTTAGATCGTGGGGCCCACGTACGAGCAATGTATAGATACAGCTCCACAGATCATTTGGGCTTGTTAGGGTCTGTGTCAGAAAATAAAAAGTTGGAATATTTTAAGGGTGATGTTAATGATAGAGAGGTTTGTGCTAAGGCTCTAAAAGATGTAGATGTGGTCTTTCATCTCGCAGCATTGATTGGTATTCCGTACTCATATATAGCGCCGAATAGTTATTACCTAACAAATGTTGGAGGGACATTAAATTTGATTAATGCTTGTGGCGAACAAGATGTTTCACCTCGTTTTGTTCAGATGTCGACCAGTGAAGTATATGGAACTGCAATCTGGACACCCATGAGTGAAGATCATCCGTTCCAGGCACAATCACCATATAGTGCTTCTAAGATAGGAGCGGATGCATTTGTTACTAGTTATCAACGGACCTACAATTTACCAGCAGTTATCGCACGGCCGTTTAATAATTATGGACCAAGACAGTCTGGAAGAGCTGTCATTCCAACAATAATCAATCAGATTCGTTCTAAACAAGGGGAGGTTAGATTAGGAAACCTCGATTCGATTAGAGATTTCGTTTATGTGAAGGATACGGTACGTATACTAGCCGACCTTGCGCATTGTAACGATGCCATTGGCGAAACGGTTAACATCGGTTGTGGAAGGAGAATTACTATAGAAGAAACAGCTCGACTCATTTCGGACCTAATGGGGATAGACGTCTCTATAGTTTCCAGTACGCAGAGGGTCCGTCCTCATGAGTCTGAGGTCCGGGAGTTACAGTGCGATAATTCTAAGCTGCAAAATATTTTGGGACCAATTCAATTCACTGACTTTAAATTTGGTTTACGCGAAACCATAAAATGGTTTGACGATACACCTCTTGGTACTGAATCATTTAAGTATGAAGTTTGATACAGCCGTATTGATCGCAGGTGGTTTAGGGACAAGGTTGTATCCATATACTGCGACGATTCCTAAACCGCTTGTTAAAGTCGGATGTTATCCAATTATGGAGATACTCATACGGCAACTGTCGTATTATGGTTTTAACAATATTTTTGTGGCCGTTAATTATCGAGCAGCGCAAATAGAATCGTATTTTTCTAGTGGGTCGTCCTATGGGGTGAAACTAAGTTACGTTCGAGAGAATAAGCGCTTAGGAACTATGGGACCGCTATCTATAATTAAGGAATTGCCAGAAAGATTTCTGGTCGTAAATGGTGACATTCTTACAGACTTAGATTTCAGAAAGCTAGCAGACAATCATGTGAATTATTCAACAAATATCACGGTTGGTACATATAAGGTTAAGCACAAAATTGCTTACGGTGTAATACACAGTGACGACAGGCAAAGAATTATAGACTTTCAAGAGAAACCATCTATCGATGTTGATGTCAGTATGGGAATTTGTGCGATGAATCAGGTCGTACGTGAATCAATTCCCAGAAACCAATATTATGGATTCGATGATCTAGTATTTTCGTTACTTGAAAAGGGAGACGAAATTAACACGTTTTACCACACGGGGTACTGGCGTGATCTTGGCACACCTGACGAATACCAAAAGGCTAACGAAGAGTTCGAAACGAAGGAAAAGATACTGCTCTGTGACTGATGTAGTTTTAACAGGTGGTCGTGGATTTATTGGCACACATTTACGGTGCCGATTATTGGAAGATGGTCTATCGATCCTGGATTGGGATCAGAGAAACTGTTCAGTAGAGCAGATCATTAAATCCAATCGTGAAGTCAGTACAAGAGATAAATCAGTGTTAATACATCTTGCTGCGGATACCAATGTAGTTAAGTCACGTAATGAACCAGAACAAGCGATTAGGACAAACATAGAACTTGGTTTAGGCGCACTGGAATTCTGTCGACGGACCGGCAACCGTTTAATTCTCGCATCCTCAGCTTTTTCTGTAGTAGTTGAGCCAAACACGTTACCAATATCTATTGGCAACGTAGAAACAAATCAACTTAGTCCCTATCATTTTAGCAAGTTAGTATTGGAACAGTTGGCGTTATATTACGCTGAGATGTTCGGCCTTAAGTTAACTATCCTAAGAATATTCAGTGTGTACGGGGAGGGTCAGAGACAACATAGTCTTCTACCAACAATTAGGTCACAGATAATATCTGACTGTCCGGTGATAGAAGTTGAAACTAAAGCACCCATTCGAGACTTTATACATATAGATGACGTAATTAGTGCGATAATTGTTTCTGTAAACAAACCGCCCACTAGATCAAAAATAGTAGACGTAGGGACAGGTATCGGTACATCGATAGCTAAGTTGATTGAAATGATACAGCAGTACTCAAACACGGAAAAACTGGTCGTGGAAAAAGGCGGAGTACGGCAATCTGATAAATTAGTGTCAGTCGCAAAAATCGATTCTAATGAAGACTTTGACTGGCATCATCGCATATCATTGAGCGACGGGTTAAGACAAATGTTCTTAGCAAGAACATTCCTAGGAAGTTAAGACATACCTTAATACTCTAAAATCAATCGGAATAATGAAATTTGAATTTACTTATGTACTGACAATTATTGTATCTGTGATGCTCATTTTGTGGATAAGTCCAGTTGCTAAGAACATTGGACTTGTCGACAAGCCAAACCGGAGAAAGTCCCACCAGAATCACGTCCCGCTTGTAGGGGGGATAGTAATCGCGTTATCTGTTTTCACGTCATTGTTGTTGTTCGATATTTCATTACAATCGTTCAGAATACTGTTTTTCTGCTTGGCAGGAATAATGATATTTGGAGTGATAGATGACTATCAAGACACGTCGGCGCTAAGAAAGCTATTTATCCAATTTCTCGTCGCTATTGTTCTAGTAATTCTCGATGGTCGACTAGTAGACAACATCGGGAATATATTTGGGTCAGGATACGAACAAGGTTTGAATGTTCTAGCCGTGCCTTTTACGATTCTCGCAATAGTGGGCGTGATTAACGCAGTCAATATGATCGATGGTCTCGATGGGCTTGCTTCTATTACAACAATAATATCTCTAGCCGCCTTGCTACTAGTCACAATAGCTCGGTTTTCTGGTGAAAACCAGAGTGTTCAAGTGCTTATGATGGTAACCCTATTAAGTTTAGCTGTCTTTACGGTCTTCAATTTTTCGGGATTGGTTGGCGAAAGTAGGCAAATATTTCTTGGAGATGCCGGAAGTACCTTTTTGGGTCTACTGCTCGCATACTTGCTGATTTATTTCTCGAGTGACGAAGTAAATTTAATAAGAGTGACGACAGCGCCTTGGTTTATCGGACTTCCACTGTTGGATTTAGTTGTGGTTATAATTTTACGATTCAAGAGTGGCCAGTCACTATTTGTAGCCGATCGCAAACATATTCATCATCAAGTCACTAATTATTTTGGATCAAAGACGACATCTTTGGTAGTACTAGTAGTTGTACATTGTTTGTTTGTAATGGTAGGACTGATCTCGATTAGGAATGTTTGGCCTGACTGGGTACTGTTTTGGCTTATGTGGGCTGTCTGTTTATTAGCTGTACTGGTGGTTGTTAAGTTGGGCAAATTGGATCAAAAGAAAATTAATAATGTAGGCTAACGACGATTTCCCGTTAAGGATAAGTTTAATAGTCGTTAGTCTGGGAGTTACAAGATTGTAATAAATGTATATTTAAGCTAGTTGGGTATTACTCTTAGCCTTTAAATAAAATAGCCAGCAATCAACAATCGAGTTCGCAGTTCGTTACTTACTTCCTATAGTCTATTGTTGTTTCAAATATCTAGCTGGATCAATCCCTAACTCTTTTAGTCGATTAATAGCAGCTAGTGGGATCACTCTCGGTCGCCGGGTAAACGGAAATATCTTATTGTATTCACGTCGCCCAAATAACCTTAGTTGATAGTTGAAATAGCTGTGGTAGAACATGTATTCATAGAAATACTCTTTGTGTTCACGAGTGCCTAGTAATTGAATAGGAAAACCAGCGTATGGAATCCAACGGGACCATCTGGGCCAAATCTGATTTGTGCTCCTGAGTGAGTTAAATGCGCCACGATAGTTATATTGTTTCAGGTATCTTAAATGCAATAGTTGATTTATCTTGAGATGTACAGGCATCGATGACCAGAAACTTAACAGTCTTTTGTCCCAGAAAGGGAGTCTCCACTCTAAGCCAAAAAACTCATACAGTCGCTGTCCGTTAACAACCGCTTTGGGTTGTCGTTCTTTCCAATCCCAGTGCTCGTAAAGGGAGCAGGATAAAGTAGCTGCCGAGTAGTCGTAATTTAAATCTGACAGCTGAGTCAAAATGTTGTTGAAAACTCGAGATTTTGGACTTTTGATGTTGGGTGTGGAAATATGAGAGCAATTTTTGTCGACTAGATGTTTAACAATATTATTCAGGGATGGTGAAAAAGCCAGGGTTTCTGGGATGTGGCCACCAAATAGAAAATCTCCCGAATACCCATTAATTATGATGGCGTCACTATCAACTAACCTTCTCTTTTTTATTTTATAGAGACCTTCAAAATCAAGTAGAACAGGTGTCATGTGTAAGCCATCAGAGTAGTCAGCATATTCGTTTCTAATCGAGCTCCTATATAGTGTAGTCAGATTTCTCGATGTCGATGGTAGGCCAATCCAGTGTACGTCAAGTAATTCAGAGATGTGCCTCGCCATTTTCATCTCATGGCTGAATTTATGGCCGTAAGTAAATGCTGTGACATGCTTGCAACCGTGTTCGATTAGTTTGCACAGGACTAGCCGAGAATCTAAACCGCCACTCAATGGCACCCATACGGGTCGGTCTTTCATGGTTGTTACGAGGTCCGAAAATATTTCGTCTAACGTCGTACCAAATTTATGGATTGCAGAATCTATTGAACTGCATTCTGAACTTGAAGGTAGATAGGTAAAATATTGATTGATCGATAGCTCACTATTCTGTCGATCAAAATCTAATAGTTGGCCGGCAGAGGCTGCCATTAGCGATTTATACAGCGTTCTATCTTGATGTACATATCCAGACAAAAGATACTCCTCAAGGCTGTCAAGGTGTACCTCGTGCGTATTGGTGATAGATCTTAGGGTGCGAGCAGAATTGCTTATGTGGAACGTTGAATCCTCGTAGTAATAGTAAACTGGTATCGACCGTATCTGATCGGTTGCAGCAAATATTTTTTCTGGTGTCACCAGAATAAACGCATAGTGAGTATTTTGTGAGCGTAGGAACTCTATTATTGAAGTCGAGCAAATGCCACCATCGCCATCACACAGATGGTGTATAAAAAGATTATTGAAACAACTATCACCTGCACTACTAAAAAGCATATCTTCAATGGTGTGAGTGACCCATCGTCCAGATAATTCGATAGAGTACTGCTTTTCAGAATCGTTACCCGAGACCATTCTAGTTTATGAAAAGTTATCGGTAATTATCGCGGGCAGGTGTTCCTGCGGAAATCCCAATATGTCTAGTTCATCCAACAGAAACCTCCCACTGAACGCACAAGCCTGTCTGTCCTGTACTTTCCTATAGTTCAGTAAATAGTACTTCCACCCATATTGGGAAAGTTGTTTTTTACTAGGCATAAAATAAGAAAAATAATCGTGGATTATATTGTTTCTTCGGCTTGGTTCTACATAGGGGAAGGAATGCCCTCTATTAGAGACTAGTGGTTGGCTAGGATTTAGTCGCGACAATTCACTAAGTATCGATTTGTCACAGCCGGTAGAATCAAAAGAATGGATGAGAGAGAGAGGATCTACGCGGGGTGTCTGGAAGTCTATAGGTACTTTACATGAGTCGAATGGCCTCAGGTATTGAAAGTGAAAATATTCATAAAAACGGTTTGTCGCTCCTTGGGTCTTAGGAAGTGTTTCGCGCCACTCCCAGAATCGGAAAGCTGCATCTAGATGTTCAAATTGTTGCAAAAAATCCCGTGATAAATATTCAGTGCCTCGGTGCTTGACCAACTCTAGAAATATCGGGGTTAGATGTGGCCATAGTGAAAAATATTTTTCGACGAATTGTGTCAAGGAGTCGTTAGGTTCATGACCAAAAATGGTATCTGTAGTGACTGTTGTGTTTCCGGGTAATAACGAGGTGTAGCTGGCGTCTAGAATTAGTGCGTCATCGACAATGCTCTTGTCGTCGCGGAGACATTTAACAAGTTCGTAGTCTATATAGTCTGGATTTGCGTTTAATCCGGAAGCGAACTCAAATGCTAATTTCCTGTCTTGGGTGAAATAGTGTCTACGCAGAGATTTCCGACTAGTACGAAAGCACAACGTTGGGATACCCAAGCATTTTGCATATTTAGTTAGGTAATTAGATCCCTTACCTCTAAAAACGTCTAGTGTTGCGCTAACTACATTGGAAATATTGATTTGTTTTATTATGCTCAGTAATAGCGCCTCGGATACAGTACCCCTTAGCGGTATAACTAATTGTCGATCTTTGTTTGCTTCTAGAGTTTCATGTAGCCCTGCAGATAGTAAATCAAGTGTGTCTCCGGAACTAGAGCTATATGAGTTATCCGCTTTAAATAGGAGTGGATATTCGTGGTAGCTAGCAACGTTCAGTTTGTTGGTAGCTTTGCAGTAAACAAGATATTGACCTGGGTTTAAAGTAAATAGTGACTCCAAAAGAGTTGAATTCCCTACGGTGTGTCCTGCCGTTAGGAATTCGAGTGTTCCTAGAATATTTGTCTGTCTATAGTTGGATAATTTAGACAGGAAAACAGCATTATTACTAATTCGAAAGTATCCTTGACTGTGGATATAGGAAACTGTATTTGTCTGGAAACTATCGATTGATGCATAGACATTGGCATCTGTTTCAATGATATAACTACCAGAGTTGGAAATAAGTTTTGTTTCTTTAATAAATTCAAATGTATCAACGTCTACATTTGATAGAGTGCTACAAATACATTCTGCATTGTGCTTGCAGTAGATTGTCCCAGTATTTATTTCGGTCGTCTTCCATCCTAATGATTTATCGAGATGGCAATGCCCTAGATGACTGAAAGGTCTACTGAGTACGTCCATCTGAAACCGCGTTGTTTGCCAAGATGAGACTAGTCGAATGGAAGATTATTATCATTTCCTAGAATTAGCCGACTACTGATTGATATATTTCGTTGGTCTTTCGAGCCATTATCTCGATTTTGTAATTGCTTTGATACAGCTTTCTGCTCCGAGCTCCCATTTCTTTCCTAAGGATCGGGTTGTCTAACATCATTTTAATATAGCAGGCTAACTGATTAGCGTTATTGTTGACTAGGAATCCATTGTTATTATGCTCGACAAGCTCTGGAATGCCTCCAACGTTGCTAGCTATAATAGGTAGTCCAGCACACATTCCTTCTAAGATTGTCAACGGAAGTCCTTCGCTATATGAAGTTAAAATCAAAATTTTGGAGTCCAGCAAAACGTTTGACACATCTTCTAATTCCCCAAAAAGTGTAACTCGATTCTTAAGACCGTATTTAAAGATCATACGTTCGATGATAGCCTTATTCGGTCCATCGCCAACTAAGGCAAGCGTTACTCCCTCTAATAGGTTAATAGCTTCAAGTAAAAGTACGTGGTTCTTTGGAACTGCGAATCTCGCCACCATAGTTACATCAAAAGATCTTCTAGCTGATAGTTCCTTAGGGCGAATATCCGGGATGCCATTCGGAATAATTGGAAATAATGATTGAGCGCCAAGTCGATTTTTAATTGCAACTTGTTTCGTGTGCTCAGATACGCAAATAACTCTTGTAGAGAAAGCGCAAATCATTTTACACAATGGTATATATAGGTTTCGGCTGAAGGGAGAAGTTGTCTGAAGAAATGGCCATGAGTGGGCAGTGAAAATAAATGGTGTTTTAGAAAGCTTTGAAGCTATTGCGCCAATGAACCCAGCTTTGGAGCCATGGCCGGTAGCTAGATCATATTGACCTTGATTTAGTATTTTTGTTAGCCGTCTTATTGACAATACATCTCTCACAATACTGATGGAACGTACTAGTTCGGATACTTGTATGAAAGGAATCCCTTCGTTACTAAGGTAAGAAGTGAAATTGCCGGTTGAACCAGTAATAACGGTAGTGGATATTCCATAGCTAATTAGATGTTTTGACAGATAGCCAACATGTAACTGGGAGCCTCCATACTCGTCTCCCCGTGTAATAATCATCGCAACTCTCATAGTTTGGCTAAGCCAAATTTAGATTAAGATCAATGAGATATTTACAGATCATCGCAGATAAGAACTCGAATCATTACAGTAAACTGTGATAATCACTGTAGTTAGATCACTCTAGTCAAACTAGAATAAATATCGACTCATCACACCGGTGAGATTCAACCTATGACTACCACAATACTACTAGCTGCAATTTTAGTTGTGCCTGGTGTAATTCTATGTGCAATCATTAGGACGAAGGAACTATTTCTCATCAAGTCAATTATATTTTCATATGCGTTATTTATTTTAAATCTTCTGATTGTTGGTAAATTAAGTTCGAATTACCAAACTTTGTCACTATTTTATTACCTTCAAATTAGTTGTGGCCTCACGATATTGGTTGTAGCCAATAGATGGCAGAAGTCATACATGGGAATTTTGTCTGTCTTGACACCTAATTCTAGGAAACTAGAACTCATATTACCGTATGTGTTGGTATTCATTGGTGTTTTCTGTTGGTTGAGGTTGGTGGGGCCCTATTTGGAGATTCCAGCGGATGTATTTCAACATTTAGGAGAAATCCAAAAAAGTAAAAAAAACATTGCACTAGGTTCCGTCTCAACAGGTAACCAATGGTATGAGTTGATTGCTTATTGCATGGTAATAAGTAAGGAGAAGATGCCGGACGTTGTACTGCCGTATTCGATTGCCATGACTACGCTATTTCTTTTTTCTCTAATGTCAGTGGCAAAGTCATTGGCAAAAGACATGTTGTTGTCGAAAACAGCGACAAGAGTATTTGTGATCGGGAGCCCTATTCTGACGGTATTAGCATTTGGTACAAGCGTATTTTCATATGTCCGTTATTATGTATTCGCGCCAAGTTTTGTTTGTTATCCAATTTATATTGCATGTGCATATTTGATCGTCCGAAATACGCTATCTCGTAATAGAAGTCAGAATTCATTGGAGCAATATTTGATTGTCCTCGTAGGAATTGTCATAACATATATCACCCACCGCCAGGAAGCTCTATATATTGTTGTTGTTCTAGTTGGTTGTCTTGTCTTGAGCCTAAGTATGTCCATAGGGCCAAAAAGAGCTTCGACACGTAGTGAGCGATTATTACCTCAAACAGTATTGATTAGCTTGATAGTAGTAACAGTAGTGTTACTTATGTTTTATCTAATTAATAGATCTGTAATAGACACAGGTGTCTTAGAAAATAACGTAATAAGTTTAGGAAGTTTATTTTCTGGTAGATATAGAATCCTAATAGCAGATCCGTTTGGCCGTGTCTATGAAACGCTTGGACTGTGGGGTGTATTGTTAATATTTGTTTATGTGTTTTGGCTGCCTAAGTCTGCCAGACATTGGTTTTTTTCATGCCTGATTCTGTTTCCATTGTTAATCTTATTATGTCCATTTGCGATCGATATATTTCTGCAAGTCAGTAAACAAGAATTACTCTGGAGATTTTCTTACATGATGCCAAGTGGGTTTTTGGGGGCATATGTTTTGGCACACTTCGTAGGTAATTACTCGAAAACAACGCGCAGCTCGTTGTTTGTTGGATTGATTCTTATAGCTACCTTGTTGCCTATTAATAAGTACCAAAATTATTTCCAACAAAGGTACAGCACACTGGGACAAGTAAGAGTTGGCAATAGTAGTGAATTATGGAAAGACTTGGTATTTGAAATCGGAAAATATAGAAATAGGAATATACTGACAGATCCTATTACGGGCTACGTGCTTAGAGCTTTAACAAATAATAAGTATTTCGGATTTAAGTTCCATGGTGCCGGTAAACATATTCCTATAAACCATGAAGAATATGGACACGATTCGTTTGCGGGCTACACTGGTTGGTTGTTTGTTGTGAATCGCAGAGATGGTTCAATTAGCAGAAATGGCGAAATTTCGGGTCACTGGCCTAGTAGCGTAACAAAAACATCTAATCACTATTCAAAAGAATTGATATCATTCCTCGCGAAGAATCCTTCGCACATCAAATTAATTTGGGAGGAAGACGGTATATCGGTCTATGAGATTGACAATACTAATATAAGTATCTAGTGTCAGTTTACGAGCCAGTAATTCTGGTGCCGAAAGATTGTTTTTGAATCCGAGTTACGGCAATTAATTTGTTACCACTCGAGCAACTCTGCTTCTTTCATGTCGGCAGGAGTATCAATATTAACAACCCTCTCTGGAATAAGCACAAAACTACAGTTACGACCAATAAGAGTCTTTTCATTTACTAAACATTGCCTAGTAACCGCATATGCAATTCCGTTTCGATGATATGTTGGGACTAACTGTTGTCTGGCGATGATTTTCGAACCTCTGCGATCGTGGTGATGGACATTCTCATCATTAATTTCTAGTTGTTTTAGTGGATGAAACTTTAAATCAGTTTCACTTAACGTCAGTACAGAGTCAAAGCCACCGTCAACTAATTGTTTCAGCACTTCATTTATATGGTCAACTGTCCGCATTGGACTGGTCGGTTGCAACATTAGGACGATGTCATACTGTATGCTGTCAAGAGATTCCAAATTTTGTAACGCATGGGTTAGTACAGCGACATCCGATGCAAAATCACCAGAAATGTCTTTCGGCCTAAGAAATGGACAGGCTAGACCAAGCTTTTGTGCGGTTTTCTTTATTGCCGAACTATCGGTAGATACAATTAAGCGATCAATGATGTCTACCTTCAATGCAATATCTGCGGTCCATGCGATGAGAGGTCGACCTTTTAGCAAAGCGATATTTTTTAGTTTGATCCCCTTGCTGCCTCCTCTCGCCGGTACAACCGCAAGGATTCGCTTATTTTTGAGCATTTCTAGAAAGTGAGATGGAAGATCTATACACGTAAGCTGTTACAAAACCAATCCGATTCATCAATAAATCTAGCCAATATGGTCTGTAGTAGTCGTTAGGATATCTGATCAGAGGAGGGCTGAGATAATATGGTTTTTCTCTCAGTTCTTGATTGTCTAGCAATCACGGGATCTTCGTAATAGGAATCATCGTTATAATGCGTTGTTGAAATTTCTTCAAAAATAACCCCATGCATTGTTGAAAATTTATGCCAGCAACCCGGCTCAACTAAGAATAAATCGCCCGCTGTGAGGTGGGTAGGTGTGCCGTCTTTCTCAACAACAAAGTCACCATATAATACTTGAAATGTTTCTTCTTTCTGCTTGTGGTAGTGATAAGGGTGCTTTTGTCTGGGTAGTTGAATAATAAGTTTTTTGCAATAACTGCGATTTACTACATCAATAATTATTGCACCAAATTCTCGAAACCTATTTAGACCATAATGATGAGAAAGTTCAATAGTACTCGATTGATTAATTTTAATCTTTCCGTCATTGAGCATGCTTCTCATCTGCCCTAAGATGTCACTCAACAACCTGTCTGCGGAGAATGTCTCATGAATCGGTAGATCGAGTGGAATAGGTTCAGCCTTCCTTATACGGTGTCGCGCAATACCTCCCTCGTTCCATTCAGTTATAGATAAGCCTCCTTCGGGTATCGGTATCGCAAAAAACACATCGTCTCTAGTTACAATTTCACCTTTGGTGATATCTCGACTAGCAAATACACCACGTCGCAATGTGTTTAGAGATTGTTGTTCAACGATTGACGCTGGTGCACGATTTTGTGACCCACATCGACCAATAGCGTCTTGTGCGGAATAAATCCACGAGGCGATCTGGTCTGGGGTAGAAGAATAAGCGTTTAATTTATATTTGTCGGTTGCAAGGCCTACGTGCCTTTCGTACAGCTGGGCGCCTTTTGCGATCGCCATCTGTACGGTAGCTAGATCATCTGGGTGTTCATGTGTTGACCACCCGATTGGAAGATTAGGATAGCGATCGATTAGATAGTCGATCTGATTTAGCTGAAGACTTGTAGCTGGAGTTGGATATATTGCTACACAATGCTCAATTGCAACACTGATACTTCGGTCTACAAACACTTGTACGGCTTTGTCTATCTCAGAACTAGAAGCACCACCGGTAGAAATCACTACTGGCTTACCAGTCTGGGCAATTTCGAGTAATAAAGGGATGTCTGAGACACTGCAGCTTGCTACCTTAATTAGTTCTATGTCGAGATCAATGATCAAGTTAACCGATTCTTCGTCAAACGGTGTACACATAGTCGTCATGTTCATCTCACGAACGAGAGACAGCATTTCTATGTATTCGTCTTTTCCTAGTCGAGTTTCTAAGAACCTAGGGATATGTTTAGCCTTAGATCCTAAAAGATGATTAGGATGAATAAATGTTTCAAGATTACGGAATTGAAATTTTATTGCAGCGTGGACATCTGCTTCTTTGACAACTCTACCTAGGGATTCAATTATCTGTAGCCCATGTTCTACATCACCTTGATGATTGTTTGCTAGATCTAATATAAAAAGATGTCGAAAATCGTATTTATCCATAATAATATTAGTAGTTAAAAAGTTAGACGTGCAGCAAGACCTATTCAGATAGACGCTAGATGTTAACGGTTTCTTGGTTCTTGTTGGAGAGTTGGGCTGCGTAAATAATACGCATCGTGTCAAGGCCGCTAGTTACACTATTAATCGTTAAAGATCGTCGAGAAGAAAGAATATCATCGATGTATTGGATTTGGGGACTGAAGTCATTTACGCGAGTTTTCGGAAACAGAATAGTTTCAACGGGTGTATTTTCATAGCCGACTTTAATTGCATCATTTTGTTCATCGAAGTTTGTGTGCCATTCTAGGAATCCTTGTTTACACTGAAGTCGCATGGTTTTCTGATATGGCTTCGTGACTACATCAAGTAATATAGATCCTTTAAAGCCAAAGTTGGTGCTCAATAACAGTTGAGTTGTACGATCATACTCGTAGGCCTCGGATTTGCAGATATCCATCACGGCCGTAACCTGATCGATTCGACCGACATGTAAAATATCAGCCATATGCTGCCATAAGCTAATAGCATGTGAGTGTTCAGAGCACGCTCCACCCCCACGTTCCCACCACCCTAAATAACTGTCTCCGGGATTCTTAAGCCATGGATGGGCTGAAAATATCCCGCTCCAGTGCTCTTGCCAGCGTATATGTAAGGAAAGTGGATCTCCTAAACTACCACTGGTAAGTATCTCGATGGTTCGCTGGGTTACTTCGGTTAGGTTATGATTGTATCCAACAAGACATTGAGTATCGGTGTTTTGAATTAATTCAGTTAGCCGAGAAATGTCATCTAAGGTCGGTGAGCATAGCGGTTTCTCTACCATTAATATTTTCGGATGAAAAGCGGATAATGCTTCTTCTATTAAAATAGAGTGGGTATCTGGTGGTGTTCCAATAATGATTAAATCATAATGTTTCGATCGGATAAGGGAATTGAGTAGTTTTATTTCAGGATCCCAAGAGCCATATCGATTGGGATAGATATTAGTCCGCATTCGCTCTAGAGCCTCTAAGTCATGGTCAAAAATGTCTACCTGCCATCCCTTTGACCGACAAGCAAAGCAATGATGGTTGCCTACAGAGCCAGCACCGAATATCAACACTTTGTAAGGCATATATTTTCTCTAAAATACTCTCTGTCGAGCCATACGTGGTAGATACTTGGAAAAATCGATAGAAGATGATACCTCTGATTTGTTCCAAACTTTAGTATATCCGCCATAGCAAGCCAACATTCTCTAATAGACTGCAGGGTGTAAAAACCACCGTTGAAAGCACAATAGAGAGAAATGAATTCTATCGACTTAGGTTTAAATTTGGTTCGAACTCAAGCATCATCTCACCTTATGATTGATCGTAAGCTGGGATATCTCTTGTGTATACCAAGGCATTAGGTGCAGTTTTGAAAGTGTGTAGTCCTAGTATTTTGGAGGCCCAATCTATTAAGTAATAGACTTGGAGCCGTTTTCTGCATGGAAAGAGTGTTCTTGATTATTCCGATCACGTCTTACACCATATCTAATTGAAGATTAGAATAAGTTTACCAAATTGTAAAAATTAAATGACGTTCGCGTTACATGTGGTAATAGACCCAGTGGTAGCTAGTTTGATAGACTGCTCGGTTATTTATGTCAGTGTACTTCGTGAGCCGATGTTTATGAATGCTAAACCATCTAGATAGTCGCTATAGTCTCATTCGACTGATAGGATATTACTCCGCAATGTTGTAAGTTTCTACCCACTTAATGAGCGACTTTTTAACAAATTACTTTTGGCAACTATCTGTTTAGTTGGAACCACTTCCCTAAAGTAGGTTAGAACATTTTGTATGTAGTTGACCGGCTAATCTTGTAGGTTTGGGACTTTGATGAAAACACTCTTTAGATTTTTTGCACATGGAAATCTACTTGTTGTAATTGTGCCACTGTACTTATTAGTAATCCGATTCGCTAACCGCAAAGGTAGAAGAGACTGGCGGAATAATAGTAAGAACATAGTTACTGTATTAGCGATTCATTCTGAAAGGTTTCGTGGAGATCTTGAAATTCTTGATCAAACAGGATGTGTGAGAATTTTACAACTTCCGGTCTATTGGCAATGGCAATTAGTTGAAGCGTTTGTACCCAAGAATCAGTTGTCGTCGGGTACGTTTCCGCTAGATTGGTATCGACGGAGTCATGAGAAAAACTTCACGTTGCCGACATTGAAGCTTCAAGAATTTCTCATGGGGTTTTTGCCGAGACTTTACAATTCGTTAAAGGTCGATGTTGTTATGACTCCAAATATTCGCTATGCCTGCGACTTAGATTGGCTTTTTGTGACCCGAAAGATTGGTGTCCCTAGTGTGGTGCTCTATCGTGAATCTCTATTGCTGACTCAGAGGGATTATAGTGGAGTGGTTTGGCGTTTCAAGAAACTGGGAAGACTATTGACTGACCACGTTATTGCACATAATCACGTAATTGCTAAGTCATTTGTTGAATCAGGCATCGCTAAGTATTCCAATGTTTCGATTTGTGGGAACCTAAGGATGGATCAGCTCCAGAAAACGATAGAAAACTGGTCCCGAATGAGTCGTAAACAAGACAAGCTCAAGGTAGCATTATTCTATTTTCCGCCACAAACCCATAATTCCAGTCGTACAAGGTCAGGGTCTTGGAACGGGACGACGGCATATAACAAGATAGTTGAAGAAACTATATCAGCCTTTCTCTTATTGGCTAAGGCGCGTAGTGATGTAGAGTTTGTATTAAAGCCAAAACGTGAGCATCTAGGCCCCAAGTCAAATAGACTATTTGAATCAGACCCTTACAAAGTGCTAGAGAAGATTGATCCAGCATATCGTAAGCTAACCAACTTCTCAGTACAGACAAATATAGATGTACATGAGCTTTTGTTGTCGTCTACGGTTGTATGTGGATTTTATTCGACAGTCTTATTGGAAGCAGCCCTAGTACGCAAGCCAGTAGTGTTACCACTTTTCGACTATTTCGATCCCAAAGATGCTCCGTATACGAAGCTCTATCCGTTCATTGATCACCTTGATCTATTTGAAGTGACATCGAGTAAAGAACAGTTTATATCAACAATTTTGCAATTTCTTGAATGGCCGCCAGATGTACCAATTTTTGATGAGCAGTTCCATGAGAAAAGGCGTAAACTTTTTGAAGAACATGTATCGGCAATTGATGGGGGTGTATGTAGACGAACTATAGATGTGATAGTCGATTTGGTTGAGTCCAAACCGCGAAGACGAGTGTTGGAGAATCAAGAGTCTGATCATAGTGGTATCGTTTGAATTATCACCTTTGTTGACAATTCGAGCGTTGTTCATTGGTGGAGTTATTTGGTCTTGATAATTAAAAGTCCTTAGACGTTAGCAATATCCTCTCCGTTTCTTGATACATTCACTTATTCGATTCAGCAACATAATCACAGGAACCTGTCGCGCCTCTAATCAATAGAGACTTTAACGGGTCCAGTTTGTTTACTAGATTAAAACCGAACCCACGGGTGGTACGAACTAATGGGTGTGAACTTCTAAATGTATGGTCCAGAATGTCCATAAAATTTGAAGCGATCTGAATCTCTCCTTTTCTCCCCCTTTCGTAGCGCCGTAGCACACTGTAACTACCAATGTCACTTCCTTTTTGATAGGCATCATTGATTACTTTGGCGAGCATTTCTGCATCTGAAAATCCGAGATTTGCACCCAACCCTGCCAGTGGGTGGATTGTGTGCGCTGCATCACCGATGAGTGCAACACGAGATGCTATGTAACGCTGAGCATGTTGCCGGACCAAGGGAAATGAAGTGCGGCGAGAAACCACTCGAATATTTCCAAGCCGATATTCAGATGCGCGACTGAGTGCAGTTGAGAATGCATCATCATCAAGCTTCTCTAGCTCAGCAAAGCGTTTTGGAGCACAGCTCCAAACAATAGATGAACGTCCATCTTTCAAAGGCAGCAAAGCCAAAGGACCAGTGTCCAGAAAACGCTGTCGCGCTGTTTCTTGATGTGGTTTGTCGGTTATTATTGTTGCAACGATTGCCTTATGATCATAGAAGTTTTGGTTTAGTGAAATACGTGCCAGGTTTCTAATTTGTGATTTTGCACCATCGGCACCAACTAGTAGTTTGCATAAGTTTGTGCGACCACTCGAAAGTGTTAGGCGTATAGCAGAGCCATTCGCATCAATGGCTTCAATACGTTCTCCCGATAAGCAGTCGAGAGTTTTGAGTTGTGCCATACGAGTTATTAAGGCAGAACAGATATGTTGGTTCTGAATAATGTGACCTAAGTGAGCCAGTCCGACCTGTGCGGCGCTAAACGTGATGAGACCATTACTGTGGGCGTCCCAGACGTCGATCTGACGAAATGGGGACAAGCTTTCGGCCTTTAAAGCAGACCATGCACCCAATGCACGGAGAATATTTTCAGTCGCAAGGTTGACTGCGCTCACCCGGATTCCATTTGGGCGGTTGTGTTTGAAATTGATGGGGCCGGGGTCAACCAGCGCAACACGGACACCGGATTGGGCCATCGCCACCGCGCAGGCGGACCCAATCATACCGGCACCGGCTACAACCACGTCAAAATCGGGATCTGTTTGGGTTGGCATCAGGTGAGATTAATTGGGACGCAAGGGCAGTCCACGCGCAAGTCGCGGTAGAGGTCCACGGAGTCCCGCGGTACGGCGAAGCAAGTGTCGTTTGACACCGGGCATCATATCCAGTGTCTGCAGACCAGTACTGCGCAGCAGGTTAAGGCCGGGGTAGTCATTTGAGAAAATCCGGAGCAAACCATCAGTGAAGTGCTGAACGCGACGGGTTTGGGCACGGCGGTGGTCAGCATAGTGGGACAGAACAGCCATAGAGCCGAGATCTTGATGGTGCTCTACCGCGGTGAAGAGATTCTCAGCAAGTTCAGCCACATCACGAAGGCCAAGGTTGAATCCCTGCCCCGCAACAGGGTGGACGATGTGGGCGGCATTACCGATTGCTACGACCCGGCCGGATACCGGTTGATACAACTCAGTCAGCCCAACCGCGTAGGTGTTACGCTTGCCGACGTTACAAAAAACACCCGCACGCTCACCAAAACTCATTTGTAGACGGGATAAAAAATCGTCGTTGGATAATTCAGAGTAGGCTTTCGCCGTTGTCTCGGGCAAAGTCCAGGCCAGGGCGAAACGCTGGGGGCCGGCCGGCAAGAGTGCGAGTGGCCCATGCTGTGTAAAACGCTCATACGCCTGGTGCTGATGGTCTTGATCAGTCGCGACCATCGCTACCAACACCACTTCGGGGTATGACTTTTCCAGGCGACGGATTCCGATTTGTTGGCCAAGCGGTGAGCGCCCACCGTCAGCCAGTACTGCGAGCCGCGCCTTGCGATCGCCAGATGCGTTATCAATCTGCACATTGACGAAATCGCCATCAGTCTGCAGGGAAGCAACGACGGCGGGTGCACGATAGCAAATAGAGATACTGTCCTGGAGGCGGTTTAGTAGTGCGTGGCCCAAGGTTCGAGATGGCACAACATACCCCAGCGCATCGGTATTGATCAGACTGCGATCCAAGTGCGTACACCCGAAATGGCCTTGATCTGACACATGAATGCTGTGAATCGGGCATGCGTCAGTTGCGATTTCTGACCAGATACCGATCGCTTCGAATACCCGACGAGAACCAAAGGTGAGCGCAATAGTCCGTTCGTCGAAGCTGGGCTGGGCGTCGTGATTAAATGGGATAGACTCGAGCACATCGATCGACAGCTCGAGCGGTTCCAGGGCGAGCGCAAGACTGGCGCCAACCAACCCGCCGCCGATGATAACGACATCAGTTTCGTGCGCCACGGCGTTAGCTCCCGACACTCTCCGCCATCAATGCTTCGACCTCGGCCGGGTGTTTGGGTACGCCGCCAGTCAGCACCTGGGGATTCTTGCGGGTTACCAGAACGTCGTCTTCGATACGAATACCGATGTTATGCCACCGTTGATCGACATCGTCAGTCGCTGGGATGTAGAGTCCGGGTTCAACGGTCAATACCATGCCGGGCTCCAGCAGGCGCCATTGATCGCCTAGTCGGTAGTCGCCTACATCGTGCACGTCCATACCCAGCCAGTGGCCAGTGCGATGCATATAAAATCGCTGGTAGCGCTTGTTTTCCATGACATCGTCAATACTGCCCTCCAACAAACCGAGATCGATCATTCCTTGGGCTAAGCGTTTTACGGCGGCCTCGTGGGGCTGGTTCCAGTGATGCCCGGATTTGACTTCGGCAATGGCCGCGACCTGTGCGTCTAAGACGATGTCGTAGACCGCGCGTTGTTCAGCGCTGTAAGTGCCGTTGACCGGAAACGTTCGGGTGATGTCTGCTGCATAACAGTCGATCTCGGCACCCGCATCGATCAGCAGCAGGTCACCATCAATCAATTTGTCGGTATTTTCGGTGTAATGCAGTATGCAGCTGTTTGCACCACCGGCAACAATCGACGGATAGGCTGACGAGTGGGCGCCGCCTTTTAGAAATTCATATTCGAGTTCAGCTTGGATTTGGTACTCCATCATGCCTGGTTTGCAGGCACGCATTGCACGGCAATGAGCATCCTCTGAGACACGCGCTGCCTGTTTCATGATTGAAATTTCGTGGTTTGACTTGATCAACCGGAGTTCATGCAGCAGATGGTTGATGTCCACGAGTTCGCCAGGTGCACTGATCCCTGCACGCTTTTTGGATTTAACCTCATTGAACCACTGAAGAAGATGACTATCGAACTCGGGATAACGACCCATGCAGGAGAATATTTTGGGGCGGTTTTCCAGCAGGCCCGGTAGTATGTCGTCAATATCCTCAATCGGGAATGCATCGTCAGCTCCGAAGGTCTCGGTCGCACCTTCAAGGCCAGCGCGTCGGCCGTGCCACGTTTCTTTTTCTGCATCGCGCTCTCGGCAGAACAGTATGTACTCGCCTTGTGTTCGACCTGGAACCAGTACCAGTACCGATTCAGGCTCGGGAAAGCCGGTTAGATACTGAAAATCACTGTCGGGACGAAAAGGATAATCAACATCGCTGTTTCGCCGGGAGACCAGTGCAGTGGGCATGACGGCAACACCGTCACCCATGAGCGCCATAATGTCTCGCCGACGCCGGTCGAAAATGTCCGATTGAGTCATAATTAAGAGGGCTCCGTGGCGTCGTTCTCTGTCGATTGACAATCCAGAGTGGCTTCGAATATTAACTGAGTGCCGACTTTCAGATATTCTTCCAGTTCCAGCAGCGCTTTTTCCTGGTCTTCCGCTGAATCGGTACCGGGTTCGACTTCGGCAATTCGGGCAATGTCAGTCAGCGCTTCGAGGGCATCGGGTTCCAGGTCTGCTTCATTGAGCTGGCTGTTAAAAGCCGTGCCGGTACAGAACCCGGCGCACCAGTCTGCAAGCGCTGTTGTTCGTGTTGCGATATCGGTGGAATCGGGCGGGAGCAGTATCTGAAACGTGAAATCTGTGCTCTGCAGTGCGCGCTGGGTTAGTGCAACCAGGCCGGATAGAATGTCTTCCACAAGGCTACGGGATGCATCATCTTCCACCTCCCGGGTCAGTATCGGCGCCCAGTTTGCCAGCGTGGATTCATCTTCCCCGCAACAAACAAGCCCTGTAGCGACACCATGTATTTCAGCAGGACTGAACACCACATCGGGGAGATCGAGTCGATTTTGAACCTGAAGGTAAAATTCACCGTCCAGCTTGACTGAATCAGGATGATTCATGGGTAGATCCGTCGGCCATCACCGTCTTAGTATAGCAATGGCCTAAATTCAAAGGCTAAGATTGACCGACCCACCAAGTCGTTCTATGATCTTCGTCGGAGGCCACAAGCGCGAGTACGTTATACGCGATTACTACTTCACCTGCAGTGGAGGAAGGACCAATGGATAACCAAGAAAACCAAACCGCAACTGCTCAAATCGACTTGTTAACGGAACAAGTGGACAATCTCATTGATACTTGTGGACAATTACAGAATCAAAATACACAATTGTCTACCGAGAAAGAAGAGCTGAGCCGAGAGCGAGAAGATTTGCTCGGTCGTAACCGGGAAGCTAAGCTCAGGATCGACCGGGTCGTTGAACGTCTACGAGAATTAGACGCAGGCTGAAGCGCTGCTGAGCTGATACTGGATAGGTAGGGAGCCAAAGGTGAGCAGGGAAGGCGTTAAAGTGGTGATCATGGACAGACAATTCACGGTTGCCTGTAAAAAGAATGAGCAGGATGATCTTCTTGATGCAGCTGCCCATTTGGATAAACAACTGCGTGTGGTCCAGGCGCAGAGTAAGGTGGTGGGTCTGGAGCACTGTGCCGTCATCACTGCGCTGAATCTATCAAACGAGCTGCTTCAGCTTCGCCGAAGTAGCCAGGTGCCGGGCGATCTCAATGCGCGTTTGCAGGCGCTGACAGCGCGCGTCGAAAAAGCAGTGTCGCGCAATCAGAGTGACGAGACCGCCTAGACAGGACCTCCGAAAATTCTTGTCGCAGTAATCCGTTACAATCCGGAACAGCACCGCCTGCGGTGTTCGAACGGGTACGCAATCCCTTAGAACCTAAACTTTAATCCGGGGATTGTTTTGCTGGCACTGGTGTGCAGGTCCTCGGCCGAGTTGTCGTTGGAAAGCCTTCAGGTGTCGCAGTGATCCCCACTTGGACCACTTGGTTCAAGGTACCCGGAACCGTACGGCACAAGCGGGCGGTGTCTTTTTGTATCCAAGCCATCAGGCCAGAACTGGACACTGTTATGTCACTATCCGCTAAACAGGGATTGCGCGACGAGATGCGTGCCCGGCGGCGTGCACTGTCTGGCCGGGAGCAAACCACAGCAGGCAAAGCGCTCGCGGCACAGCTACGTGGCATGCCCGGGCTGGTAGGTGGCCAGCGCTTTGCGGCCTATCTGACTAACGATGGGGAAATCGATCCACTGCCCATGATGCGGGTGCTGATTCAGCGCAAAAGAAGATGTTTTCTACCCATCATTGTCCCACTGCGACGACCGCTACTGCGATTTGGAGAACTTAAACCTAGCGGTCGGTTGAAATCCAATCGGTTCGGTATTCTCGAGCCCCAGGTGCCTCCCCAGGCATCACTCAAAATCGGGCAGTTAGACTGGATATTTGTACCCCTAGTGGCTTTTGACTATGCTGGCAACCGACTGGGTATGGGTGGCGGTTTTTACGATGCAACACTCGACGTACTGCGACATCGCCGCCACGGTCAGCGGCCGCGGTTGATTGGATTGGCGCATGAGTTTCAACGCGTGAAGAGTTTGAATGTCGACAGTTGGGACGTGCCGCTTCACGGTATTGTGACTGATTGCGGTTATTATGCCTGTTCAGCATTAACCGACACATCGATGTGGTCGATAAAAGTTTGATGAAGATACTGTTTATAGGGGATGTATTCGGCAGACCGGGACGGCGGGTGTTACGCCGTTATCTGGGAGAACTTAAGGACCGATACGATCCCGAGTTGACTGTCGTGAATGCAGAGAATGCGGCCGGCGGGTTCGGCGTGACGGCACCCATTGTGGAGGAGTTGCTGGGTGATGGAGAGATCGACGTTCTGACTTCGGGCAATCATATCTGGGACAAACGCGAAGCGCTGGATTTGATACAGGATGAACCTCGTCTGCTGCGGCCGCATAATTACCCCGCGGACTTACCTGGCTCAGGCTGGAGGGTCGCCACCGCCAGCAATGGCATCGAAGTGGGTGTCCTGAACGTCATGGGGACAGTCTTTATGCATCCTACACTCGATTGTCCGTTCCGCTGCGTGGATGAGGTGCTGAAGAAAAAGCCCGAATCCTTAAATGTCGTACTGGTCGATTTTCATGCTGAAGCCACTAGCGAGAAAGTAGCGATGGGCTGGTATCTGGATGGTCGCGTCTCGGCAGTGGTGGGTACACATACCCACGTCCCTACGGCAGATGAGCGCGTTCTGCCACAAGGTACTGCGCATATCTCCGACGTCGGTATGACAGGTTGCTACAATTCGGTCATCGGCGCAGACACCGATATAATTCTTCGACGATTTGTCGATCGATTGCCGGTGCGTATAGAACCCGCTTCAGGGCCGGCCAGCATCTGCGGCGTTGTGATTGACATTGACGAGCTTACCGGACTCAGTCGAGCCATTGAACGGGTCCGGGTGGATGAGCAGGAGACAGGAGCAACATGAAATACTGGCTGATGAAAAGCGAACCAGACGTTTATGGCATTGATCACTTGCGAGCGGAAAAACGAAAAACAGACCACTGGGACGGTATTCGGAATTATCAGGCACGAAATTTTATGCGTGATGAAATGAAAAAAGGTGACCTTGCTTTTTTTTATCACTCCAACTGTGAAGAGCCGGCGATCGTTGGTTTGATGGAGATCGTGCGGGAGGCGTATCCGGATCACACTGCATTTCTAGCCAACGAGAAATATTTTGATGCCAAAAGCGATCCGGACAATCCACGCTGGTTCATGGTTGATGTTCGATTCAAGAAAAAATTTAAAAAACCCGTGTCTCTTAAAGCACTTAAGGGGGAGAGATCATTAGCTCAGATGCGGTTGGTACAAAGAGGTAATCGCTTGTCGATTCTCCCCGTGGTCGCCAAAGAGTGGAAGCACATTTTGAAGATGGCAGGTGAGGTGTGAGCGATGTAACGCCCGGTTGGGGTCGTTTTCTCAACAAATGTTTTGTTTTATCACTCATAGTGTGCCTTTCTGCTTTTGCGGTACACGCTAATCAACAACTGGAAAATATAATTATGATCAAATTGTCGACCTCAATGGGCGAGATTACGCTAGAACTGGATGCTGAAGATGCGCCGATTACTGTAGAGAACTTTTTGTCCTATGTGGACAGTGGGCATTATGACAATACGATCTTCCATCGCGTGATTCCAGGATTCGTTATTCAGGGAGGAGGAATGGCTTCGGGGATGCAGGAGAAGGGGACAGGCACACCGATCCAGAATGAGGCAGACAACGGCCTAAAGAATTTGACTGGTGCCATCTGTATGGCGCGTACTAATGATCCGCACTCGGCAACGTCTCAATTTTTTATTAATCTCAAGGACAATAACTTTCTAGATCATACGGAGAAGACAGAAAGTGGCTGGGGATATGCGGTGTTCGGCCGTGTTGTGTCTGGAATGGATGTGGTCGAGAAGATCGCTGCGGTGGAAACCGGTAATGTTGGACACCACTCCGATGTCCCGTTGGAGGAAGTCGTTCTCGAAAAATCTGAACGCGTGACTGACTAATAACGAGAACGAATCTAATCACCTTGAGTATCGATGGATGTTGGAAGAGTTTAAGACTTTTGAGTTCGCGCAAGAACTCGAGACTTCTCGGTATGTTTCGGCGTGTCGTCTGGAAAACCTTGGAAAAAACTAACGTAACACCAAGGCATACCTATGCGCGAGTCGTAAAATGAACGAGTGGATAACGTTATCGAAGTTTCTGCCGCAATTTATCTATCCATTTAATGTAGTGTTGTGGTTGGTTTTGTTGTCCTTAGTGTTTTTCGTTTTTCGTCTTCGACGTTTACAGGGAACAATGCTACTGGCCATCTGTGCAATACTTTTAATATGTGGATCGCCTTTATCACTGGAGTTGTATCGCCGTCATGAACAGCAATACCTGCCTATGGCGATTGAACAGTTACCCAATGTTGATGCTATTGTGCTTCTTGGTGGGGACGTCGGCTTACCATTGTTCCCCCGCCTTGAGAGTGAGGTTAGAGGAAACAGAATAGTACACAGCTTTCGGCTGTATCGAGCTGGTAAGGCTAAAATAATTGTGATCAGTGGAGGAAACGCATTTCCCCAAAAAGAAGTACAGGCAGAGTCGTTTTATACGAGAGATCTGCTAATTGAATTGGGTGTGCCCGCCGACTCAATTATGGTTGAAGTGACTAGCCGAAATACGTATGAGAATGCTCGGGAAACAAAAAAGTTACTTGAAGCGAATCAACACGATAAAATACTGCTTGTGACATCGGCGTTTCATATGCCAAGAGCGCTCTCGGTGTTCCGAACACTTGGGATAGATGCTATCCCGGCGCCGGCCAGTTATTCGATTGTTAATTATTCTCAGCCGGCGATATTGGACTGGATGCCATCTCTAGGAAATCTTGGAAAAATGCAGGCAGTGATTCGTGAAAAGCTTGGTATTCTGGTTTATCGGTATCGAGGCTGGATCTTGTGAGGTTGTGCTGTCTTGAATGAATAACTTAATTCTCGATGCTGGCATAGCAGCTTTAGCCTGTGTTGATAACGCCGGTAATGATCCCAATAGTACATTACAGAAGCTCATCGCTTCAGACGTAAAACTATGGCTCTATACGGGTCAGGCTTTAGAAATAATCAGTCACATTCAGGCCTGCCTGGCTGATGGCGAACAGTCAAAACAATCTCCCAAAGCTGCAAAACTACTAACTGAGCTTGCTACCCGTTGTTCTTGGTTAGCTATGCTATCTGAGGACGTCTCAGTTCTTACCGATGATGACCCAATACATATTGGTTTGATGGGAGCTGCTGAAAGACTGGGCGAAAAGACATTAATTGTGACCGATGTAGAGTCTCGACTTGCCCAAGGACGGCCATTTATCCAACTTGAAGAGGCATCTCGAGAGGTTGAGCCCACCACGCATATACCATTTATTGATTTAGCAACTCAGCAGGATCAAATACGGCCAGAATTGGAGAGAAATCTGTTTCGCGTTCTTTACCATGGACAGTATGTCATGGGGCCAGAGGTAGAGGAGCTTGAATCACGATTGGCAGAATATGTTGGCGTTGAGCACTGTATCAGTGTGTCCAGCGGTACCGATGCGCTGTTAATTGCCATGATGGCATTGGGAATCGGGCGAGGAGATGAGGTGATCACCACACCATTCACATTCTTTGCCGCAGTTGAGACAATAAAACTTCTGGGTGGCACACCAGTCTATGTTGACATTGATCCGAAGAGCTATAACCTGAATCCCGAACTTCTAGAAGCCAGAATCTCCGATCGTACGAAAGCTATATTGCCAGTCAGTTTATACGGGCAGTGTCCGGATATGGATCGAATTAATGAGGTTGCTGGATCCTGTCAAATACCCGTCATAGAAGATGGTGCGCAAAGTTTCGGTGCTATGTATAAGGGGCGGCGATCTTGTAGCCTAAGCCAGATCGGCTGTACCAGTTTTTTTCCAGCAAAACCATTTGGGGCCTATGGAGACGCGGGGGCTTGTTTTACCGAAGATCCTGATTTGGCCGAATCCATGCGGCAGATCAGAGATCATGGTCAGAGTGCACGTTATCAACACTGTCGACTAGGACTTAATGGCCGGATGGATACCATCCAGGCTGCTGTGCTGCTTGCGAAGCTAGCAGTGTTTGATCAAGAACTCGCTAGTCGGACCGATGCTGCAAGACGCTATTCAGAGTTAATGGAGTCTGCTGAGATTAGCCAATTACTGACGTTGCCGACGATGGAACCCCATAATTTTTCATCGTGGGCACAATATACAATTGAGGTAAGTAATAGAAATCATGTGCGAAGTGTTCTGTCGGATAATGGCATTCCAACAGCGGTACATTATCCCGAACCAGTATATGCACAACCTGCATTATCCGAAGCAATTGAGCATTGTCCAGTGACTGAACATGTTGCCAATCGCGTGCTGAGTTTGCCGATGCATCCATATCTAGAACTGGACACTCAGAAATTTGTCAGTCGATCACTCCTTAAAGCATTAGGATCCTGACACTCAATCCTGTCTATTGTTACAGTCAAACGTACTTCTCAAGTTAATGAACATCGGCATAATCGGACTGGGCTACGTGGGTATTCAGTTGGCACTTGCGTTAGGCCAGCGATACAGGACTGTCGGCTTTGATTTAGATTCTTCTAAGATTGAGGCCTATCAATCAGGTATTGATAAAACCGGCGAGGTCAGTGCTGGCCAGTTCTCAACGGCACACAACCTGGTGTTTTCGTCGGAAAGTAAAGACTTGGCGGGATGTGATATCTATATCGTGGCAGTCCCAACGCCAGTTGATGATTCGAACCGTCCAGATTTTGAACCGCTGTTAAAGGCAAGTGAAACTGTCGGTCACGTCATGGTGTCCGGTGTGACCGTTATCTACGAATCAACAGTTTATCCCGGCGCAACAGAGGAGATATGCATTCCAACCTTGGAGCGGGTGTCGGGCCTTAAGTGGAAAGAACATTTTCATGTCGGGTACTCTCCTGAAAGGATCAACCCGGGCGATGAAGCGCATACACTTCAAAGTATTACGAAAGTTGTATCTGGCGATGACAAGAAAACGCTAAAAATAGTTTCAGATCTCTATACGTCGATTGTGCCTGCCGGCGTATATGAAGCATCCTCTATTCAGGTCGCAGAAGCCGCCAAGGTGATTGAAAATACCCAGCGCGACCTGAATATCGCCCTGGTGAATGAACTATCAATGATTTTTGATCGATTAGGGCTGGATACTTCTGAAGTACTGCAGGCGGCGGGCAGTAAGTGGAATTTCCTTCCCTTCACACCCGGTTTGGTCGGTGGGCACTGCATCGGTGTCGATCCGTATTATTTGACCCATAAGGCCCAAGAAATCGGTTATGAATCCCAAGTGATTCTTGCTGGCCGGCGAATTAACGACGCAATGGGACTATTTGTGGCTGGAAGAACACGGGCACTTTTGGCAGAGGCTGATCAGGCACAAGGGCTATCAGTGAATGTGCTCGGCGTGACCTTTAAAGAAAATTGCAGTGATACGAGAAATTCGCAAGTTTTTTCGTTGGTTAAACATCTAGTAGATAATGATATACAGGTTTACGTCGCTGACCCGCTCGCGGATCCAGTTTTGGTCGAAAGAGATCATGGCATTGAACTTGTGCCCATCGCTCAGTTATCACCGGCGAACGCACTCGTTATTACGGTGCCACATCAAATTTTTGGAAACGGAAAAGAATTAATCTCAAAGCTGATTTACAGTGACGGCATATTGGTAGATGTGAAATCTGCTTACCGCGACGTTGTTGGAAATCGACCGGACTTAACCTACTGGAGCCTGTAGACTTTGAAAATATTGGTCACTGGCGCAGCGGGATTTATCGGTGCTGCGTTATGTCGAGTTCTTCTGGATCGAGGTGATCAAGTTGTCGGTGTCGATGATCTCAATGCTTATTACGATGTGAATCTGAAGAAAGCAAGGTTAGAGGAGTTAACCAGTTCTACAAGATTTTTGTTCCAGAAATTGGATATAGCCAATCGAGTTGAGATATCAGATCTGTTTTCGTCTAGCGATTTTGATGTGGTCGTGAATCTCGCCGCCCAGGCCGGCGTTCGTTACTCGATTGAGAACCCATCGGCTTATGTTGATACGAATCTGGTCGGATTCGGCAATATCCTGGAAGGATGCCGTCATCAGGCTATTGATCACCTAGTATTTGCCTCGTCGAGTTCGGTCTATGGAGCCAATTCCAAGTTGCCGTTTTCCGAAACTGATAATGTTGATCAACCCATCTCATTGTACGCAGCCACCAAGAAAGCCAATGAGCTCATGGCGCATGCCTACGCGGAGCTTTATCAATTACCGACGACTGGCCTTCGATTTTTCACGGTCTACGGTCCTTGGGGTAGACCTGATATGGCGCTTTTTAAGTTCACGAAAGGAATTCTCGACGGCAAACCGATCCCAGTGTACAACCGGGGCGAGATGATTCGTGATTTTACTTACATCGATGATATTGTCGAAGGTGTTGTCCGGGCCATTGATCGACCGCCACCGTTGAACGCTGACCATGAAAACAAAAATGATGAAGTGGCAATCGCTGCCCCGTATCAGATCTATAACATTGGAAACGGTCACCCGGTTCCACTGATGCGCTATATCCAAGCACTTGAAAAGGCGCTCGGCAAAAAAGCGCAGCTGGAATTATTGTCGATGCAGCCAGGCGATGTACGGGCAACTGAAGCCGATATCAGCCGCCTGGTGTCCGATCTCGGGTATCGACCACAAGTCGATGTTGAGACAGGGGTCACTCGGTTCGTCGAATGGTATTGCGATTATTACGGCGTACAACTCAGCGAGTGATTCGTTGAACCTGGGTCAATGGAGAATCTGTATTCATGCGGGTTGCACTGCGAGTGTCTCGCTCAGTGAATTCATTCTGGCGAGAGCCTCTTCGGCAGCTCGAGTTTCGAGTCCTAATTCTTTACGTTGCAGAATGAGAAACTGGAGTCCCTGTCGGTCATAGAGTACAGTGCCGCTGAATTCCCGCAATTGGGCAATAAATCCTTCTCCAGGAAGATTGAACAGTCCCAAGAACTCCTGGGTAGTGCCGTTTATCATGCTAGATTAATCGTTTGTCTGAGACGTTCGAAAAGCCAATGGGCGTGAGCAAAATCGATTGAACTAAAAGTTAGAATACCATCATCAGATCCAATGGACATGATTAAATGACACAAGAAGAGCAGAAACAGGCTGCCGCTGAAGCCGCGTTGGAATTTATTGAACTGGGAGATGTTGTCGGTGTAGGCACTGGCTCGACCACCAATTATTTCATCGATGCACTGGCCCAGGTAAAAGGCAAGCTAGAAGGTGCTGTGGCCAGCTCCGAAGTCAGTGCGACCAGGCTGGAAGCAATGGGTATACCAGTGCTGGATCTCAACCGCACCGGTGATCTATCTTTGTACGTAGACGGTGCTGATGAGGCGACTAGAAATTTACACCTGATCAAAGGTGGGGGTGGGGCGCTCACCCGGGAAAAGATTGTGGCCAGTGCAAGTCGGAAGTTTGTCTGTATTGTTGATGAGTCAAAACTTTCAGACGTCTTGGGATCATTTCCCTTGCCCGTCGAGGTGATTCCCATGGCGCAAAGTCTGGTCTCAAGAAAACTGATCGGGATGGGTGGTCTCCCGGAATTACGCCCAGATCTTATCACCGACAACGGTAATGTCATCTTAGATGTCAGAAATCTCGATCTCACGGATCCAATGACGGTGGAAACAGCACTCAATGCCATCGCTGGTGTGGTCGACAACGGTATTTTCGCCCAGCAGCGAGCTGATGTGTTATTAGTGGGGCGGGCGTCAGGTGTTGATCAGATTACCTTGTAACAAGAAGGTTGCGATTCGTCGCTATCGAAAATCTTCTGCTCTCCCCTGAGAGACTTGGGTTGTGACCTGACAGCAATCAGGATTGGGTAGGATTCAGCAAGTCCTTGAAGGCATAAAAAGATGGCATCTTACGGAGTCCACCTCCTCGATGATCGACCAGACCATAGCCGGGATTGACCAATTGCCACCAGTACACCCGCTCTACCAGTCTGGTCTGTTGCGCGATTTCAAAATACTCAGTTAGATATTGGGCTTGGGTGTCTTCATCGACCGTTGAGCGCGGGTGTCCAGAGTTGGGTGTATAGGGTTTGGTATTGAGCAGTGGCCAGTTGACTTCAGTAATCCACAGTCTGTGATCACACCGGTTCGACAATGACACGAGTGCAGCGAGAATACGAATCTTTTTTTCAAGATCAA
>Ga0315339_1000190_pt1 | contig 94372 bp, 91 predicted proteins | sample ASW17metaG_FD_204514 | JGI IMG/M metagenome (GOLD analysis project Ga0315339, IMG submission 204514) | Ammonia-oxidizing marine archaeal communities from Pacific Ocean, United States - ASW #17 | ecosystem: Environmental > Aquatic > Marine > Oceanic | place: USA: California | collected 2016-12-05
CTCGCGGTCCATCTGGTATCGTTTCTTCACAGCGACTCTCCTTTTTCGTTAAAACGAATCAGTCAACCCGAGCCTATCGACTCGGGCCGGAGAGTCGCTACTTTCTACGGCCTATCGGACATCCTCGCCTCCGAGCACAATTGTCAAAGCTAGAGCGCGGAAGTAAGGCGCGCTCAGATGCATGGTACCTTCATGTCGGCTACTCTACGGAGGCTCCTGATGGCGACAATGATCTGGAAGAAACGAGAGGAGGTGCCGGATGGACACCCCCCGGACCGTGCCGACCGAGATCCCTATTGTAGTACTCGTTCCTTGGAAACAAGGAGTTATATAAAACTATTCGCGCAGAAGCCGCAGCGCTTCCAACAAGCCGTTGCGATCCGCGTCCTCACCCGGCCCGGCCTACCCGTTCGAGTCACCTTCGCCGGGCGCAAGAAAGAGGTTCTGTTCAAGTCCGTGCTGCCTCATGTAGAGTTCGTGGTAAAGGCCCTCCAGCGCCAACAATTCCTCGTGGCGTCCGCGCTCGACAATGCGGCCTTCGTCGACCACCAGGATCTGATCGGCCCGGCGAATCGTCGACAATCGGTGCGCGATCACGAACGTCGTTCGCCCTCGCATTAGGTACGAGAGCCCCTCTTGAATCATCGCCTCCGACTCTGAATCGAGGCTCGATGTCGCCTCATCCAGGATCAGAATACGTGGGTCCGCCAGCAACGCCCTGGCAATCGAAACGCGCTGCCGTTGGCCGCCTGAAAGTTTGATGCCGCGCTCGCCGACAATCGTGTCGTAGCCCTCCTCTAATTTCTCGGCGAACTCATCCACACGCGCGACCCGGCAGACGGCGACGATCTCTTCTTGGGTCGCATCCGGCCGCGCGAAAGCAATGTTCTCACGGATCGTGCCGTCGAATAGAAACGTGTCCTGCAGAACCACTCCAAGCTGCGTGCGGTACGACGGCAGGCGCGTCGCTGACAGGTCCGTCCCATCGACGGTGATCGTTCCCGATACCGGTTTGTAGAAGGCGGCGATGAGTCCGATGATCGTCGACTTGCCCGAACCCGATGGGCCCACCAGCGCCGTGACCGTGCCGGGGCGCGAGGCGAACGAGACTCCATGCAACACCGGCTTGCCTTCTTCGTAAGCGAACACCACATCCTGGAAGATCACTTCGCCGTCGATCTTGCCGATCTCCACGGCCCGGTCCGGATCTTCATCCTCTGGCCGCTCATCGAGCACCTCGCGCGTCCGCTCAAGGCCGGCCATCGCCTCGGTCAACTGTGTGCCGATGTTCACCATCTGATAGAGCGGCGAGACCAGCAATGCGACGAAGGCCGTAAACGTCACAAAGCTCCCCAGTGTCAGCGTCCCGGCGAAGATTTCCTTGGTACCCACAAACATCACCACCGCGCCCACCAAGCCCATCAGCAATACCGCCAAGAGGCTCACGAGCGCTATGCTGGTGATCGTACTTAGAATGTTGTCGAGCAGCCGCTGAACACCGCTGGCGAACACCGTGGACTCCCGTTTCTCGGCGTGATATCCCTTCACAACCCGGATGCCGTTAAGTGATTCCTGAAGCCGTCCCGTCACCTCGGCGTGGATCTTTCCTCGCTCGCGAAACACGGGCCGGATACGCTTCAACGCAAACGAGAACACCGTCACAAACCCGACCACGATCGTGAGCGCCACCCCAGCCAACAACGGGCTAATCCAGAAGATCACACCCAGTGCGATCACCGCGGTGATCAATCCGCCGGCCAAGTCGACCAGCCCGGTCCCCACCAGGTTTCGGACGCCCTCCACATCGTGCATGATGCGCGAGAGCAGGGCCCCCGTCAGGTTCGTGTCGTAGTACCTAAGCGACAAGCGTCCCACGTGCTCCTGAACCTTCTGCCGCAACTCGGCGATCATCCGTTGCGCGGCTTTCGACAGCAATTGCGTCAGGGTATAAGACGTAACGCCTTGCACCGCCGTCGCCCCCAAAACGGCGAGCACCAACGGCACCAACAGCTCCTCGCGGCCCTGTCCGATAACATCGTCAATCAGGAATTTGGTGGAAGCCGGCAGCACCATGCTCGACGCACGGCTGATCGTGATCAAGACCAAGCCGAGCCCCATCGCCTTGCGGCGTGGTTCGATGAGATCCCACGCATCCCTCGCGAGGGTCTTGAGCCTCTCTTTCGTGAGGGGCTGTTCCGTAGACCCCTCGCCCGGCCGGGGTCGTCCTCCACCTGTGCGTTCAGAACGTCCCAACCCTCTGCCGTGCGCCCTCATTCAAGTACCAACAAACCTCCATTCTCGCAGGCCGGGCATAGCAGTGACGAGCACCGGCATGGCGTGCCACCGGCCCAAAAAAGCCCGTGCTCTTTTTTGACATCCACCAGCCGGACAGCTACACTGCCCTAGGTTTCACGCACGCTTCCGCCGGGCAACCAACGTCATCTGCTCCCGGCTTTCGACTCAGAGGCTCGACTCGATGAATTCCGGCCGGCTCTTCGCCGCCAGTTGCCTGGCGCTCGTCACCACCTCGATGGTCTTCTCCATTCGCGCGGACATCATCGACGCGCTGGCCACCGACTTCCAACTTACGAAGGACCAAATCGGCTGGGCACTCAGTCCGGCCTTCTGGGGCTTCACGGTTTCGATCCTCATTGGAGGCGCGCTCGTCGACTTCTTCGGCATGAGGAATCTGCTACTCCTGTCGAGCGGAGGCTACATGGTCGCCGTCTCCGCTGTCTTGTTCGCGCCTCTCCCCGCCGCGCCCATCGCCCCCTATTACGCCGACCCCGGCTTCATCACCCTGTTCGCGGCCATGTTGCTGCTCGGCCTCTCGCAAGGCCTCGTCGAGGGCGTTATCAATCCCCTCTGCGCCACGCTCTATCCGCTTGAGAAAACGCACCGCATGAACGTACTGCATGCCTGGTGGCCCGGCGGAATCATCATCGGCGGCCTGCTCGCATTCGGCATCACGAAGATGATGGCGCTCGATGCCACCTCGGTAACCGCGGCCACCGCCACACTCGGATGGAAGATCAAGCTCGGCATGATCTTCCTACCGGGCGCGCTGTTCGGCATCATCGTCTTCGGACAGAGATTCCCCGCTACTGAGCGTGTCACCGCCGGGGTTCCCGCCGGCGAAATGTTCCGCGAGTCCCTCCGCCCGTTGTTTCTGCTTCTCTGGCTCTGTATGTGGATGACCGCCATCACCGAGCTCGGCACCGATCAATGGGTCGGATCCCTCATCACGAACCTCACCGGCATGCAAGGGATTCTGATCCTCATCTACACGGCCGGCATCATGTTCGTGCTGCGATTCTTTGGTGGTCCGCTGGCAAACCACTTCTCGCCGATGGGCCTGCTCACCATCTCGGCAATCCTCGCCGCCATTGGCCTCTATGCCCTCGGCACGGCTTCCACGCCATTCATGGCCTTCGCCGCCGCTACCGTGTTCGGAGTAGGCAAGACGTACTTCTGGCCGACCATGCTCGGCGTCACGGCCGAGCTCTTCCCGAAGGGCGGCGCGGTCACGCTCGCCATCATGGGCGGGACCGGCAATCTGGCGGTGGCCTTCATCCTCCCCGTCATGGGCGGCTGGTATGAGGACTACGGCGCCGCCGCCGCTTTCCAATACGTCGGCGTGCTCCCGATCATCCTCACGGTCATCTTCGGAGCATTGTTCTTCTACTTCAGATCCCAGGGCGGCTATCGCGCCGTCCGCCTCGAAACAAAAGAGCCCGCCTAGCCTTTCCCAAGCAACGGAGCGGCGGGTGCAAACGCGGCGGCCCGCGCCGAAAGGCGCGGCGACCCACTCAATCCACAAACGCCGGAAGAGGCGGAGCCGCGACTCACTCCCCGGACGTATATCAAAACTGGTTGTCCGCGAATTCGCGGAAGGTCATGTTGGCGGTGGCGGCCATGGATTCGGCCATGACAGTGGCTAGGGCTCGGCCGCGGGTGTTCATTTCGGGGCGGGTTTAGGTGTCGGTCCCGGCTAGACATCTGCCGAAGTGGACCATGGCGCCGGAGACGCTCTTGGTCTCTACGAGAATCATCTTGCCCTGGTAGAGTTGCCAGAACTGTTCGGTGGCTTCGCGCCGCTTGGCCGGGTCGTCGGAGTTCGCTGCGGTGGTCGCGGCAGATAGGTCTTCGAGGTAGATTTCGCGCTGGCTTTCGAGCCACGGCTTCATGAATTCCCGTTGTGCGGTTTCCGCTTCCTGTTCGGAAAGCTTCTTCTGGGCGTCCCGGTTTTGTACTTGCTGATCGCGGTATTGGATGACGCCCCAGAGGAAGCCGACAAGCGCGACGGATGCGGTGATGAGAGGGACCATCTGGAGGAGCGTGTGCCGCCACGGTTTCTGTTTCCCGGCGTCTGCTCGTTCGCGTTTTAGCTTTTGGTTTTGGAGTTGTAGTTGCTCTAGCTGGGCTTGTTGGAGAGGTTGGTCCGGGTTGTCGGCCTCTTTGTTTGTTTCGGACATGGGTATGCTCCTGATGGCTTTGTGTCTATTGTGTCGTAGTGGGCGGGTCAGGGCGGTTCGTCTTCTGGCTTGGGTTTTCCGCGTCTGATGACACGGGCCCGCTCCATGGCTGTCGCGGCTCTGTTTCTTCTGGCATGAACGAATGTGATTGGGCGCAGGTGGGGTGTCCGGTGGGGGTGGGTGTCAGGGTTTGGAAGATTTTGGCAGGCTGTGATTGTTTGGTTGACCGCTCCCTTACGGTCACGGCTCAGTTCTTTCTCCTTTCGGTGGCGGTTGCCTTGGTGCCGACGAGTGGTTAGGCCGCGGATTCGTCGGAGGGGGTTTGGGCTGGTGGGTAGGATGTGGCTGATTCTGTTGCGGTTGGGTGGAATCGGGTTGGTTCCCTGGGGTCGTCATCGTGCCATTGTTAGTTGCTTGGAGGCGGGGGCGTTTCGCTGAAGGGCTTGCTGTGGTCCCTGCCGTAGGGCCGGCCTTGACGGGCGGCCTCGTTGGCGAGTTTGATCTCTTGGTCTCGCTTTTCGCGGCACTTGCGTAGTTCGTCGCGGGCTTGGCGTTGACGCCGGCTGAGATGGGTTTCGTAGGACGCGAAGCGGGCCATGTCGGCGGTGCGGAGTTGCATGGCGCGGCCGAGGAGTTCAGTTGCGTCCGGCTCGGGATCGTTGGGGTGGCACCTTTTCGCATTGTCGAGGCTGCTTTTGGCGGCGGAGTGGAGAAAGGCGCTCTCGAGACGCGAGATGCGGCGGAGACGCCATTCGGCGTCGGCCATTTGACGGACGAGGGAGCGTTCGTAGGGGTCAGAGGGAAGGAATCGTTCGGCGAACTCGGTGAGGAGGCGGTCGTAGTCGGCGGGATCTTCGCCGGGGATGACGGATTGCACGGCTAACAGTCCGTGCTTGAGGGCGTTCTGGGACGAGCGTTGTTTGCCGGCATCGGTGCGCGGGCCGGTGGAGTGTCTTGCGTTGCGTCGGTTGGCTTCTCTTTGTTTTCTGGTCGACATTGTTTTCTCCTTGGGCGGGTTGCGCCCCTGTACGAAAAAGGGCCGAGCGCAGGGCCCGGCGTTCGTTGCATCGGGTGACAGTCAGCCTTTTTCGGTTGTGACGCGGCGATCTGTTTCGGTCGCCGTGTTGCGAAAAAGGTGACAGTCACCGAGTGAGGCTGGATGGATCCGAGGCGCAGGTGTTCCTGGCTCGGGCTTCCCTTGCATGGCGGGAGGCCCAGGTTGGTTGGACAGACCTGTGTGTTGGATCGGTTGGGAAAGCGGCGGCGCGCTTCCGATTTCAGGGTATACCCGGTGTCAAGGGGTGGGGATGTTGATGGAGATGGAGTTGGTCAGCGCACCCTTACGGGCGCGGCTCTGAGTTTGGGTTGGGGCTCGGACTAACGGTTGCGGCTGAAGGCGCGGCCTTTGTCGGCGATGGCTTTGCTGCTCGCCGCGCCGATGCGGACGCCTTCGCGGATGCGGTCTTCGACGTTATGTTCCTTCACCACGTCGAGGAAGGCGATGCCGCCCGCCTTGCAGGCCGCGCGCACGCGCGCACGGGCATCTTCCAGAGCTTTGGGGTAGGGCGGGTCATGCAGCTCGGGGATTCCGAACGACAAGCCCATGTCGCCGGGGCCCCACTCGGCGTAGCCGATACCGGGGGTCTTGGCGGTGAGCTCGGAAACTTCGAGAGCATACCTGTCTTCGATCTTGAGTCCCAGCAGCATCTCGCCCTCGGGGTTGAGCGGCCAGGGATCGGCCTTGCGAATATACTCACCGGGCGTGATGCCCCAAATGCGCGATGCGTTGAGCTGTCCGCCGTTGCCGCGCATGCCTTCTCCGATCGGCTCGGGGCCTTTGCGGTGGGCGAATCGGGCCGTTTCGACAAAGGCGCGGACAGCGCCGAGCGTACGAGCGTGGTTCATCGTAACGCCGTGCACACCGGCGGCGAGCACCTGCTGCACGATCCAGTGATTCGCGCGAACGGTGGCTTCGTCGTAGCCGCCGAAGGGCAACACGACTTGGACGGCGGGCGTGCGGTGGCCGGTCGGCGTTGGTCCGGCGGCGACGAGCCCGGCCATGAATTCGCGGAGCTCGGTGACATCGTAGGCGCCGAACTCCATCTCGTAGATGATCATCTCGGCCCAGGTCTTGGCCAGCGCCAGTCCTTCTTTGTAGCCGCCCTGGCTGCCGCCACGGCCCTCGGTGAAGTAATAGATGGTCTGGTCTTGCTCCAGTAGCTCGATCGCGCGGTTGATGCGCTTGGGCTTGGTTTGGGCGTCACCGGAGGGAGCAAACGAGACGCAGATGAGAGGAATGACGGGTAGCAGCCAAAGCAGTTTCTTCATGGAGAATCTCCGAACCAGCCAGCCGAGTCGCCGGATGCGAATTTATCAGCCTAACTTAAATGGGCGTTGAAGTGCTCCGGAGTGGTTATCCGCGAGCTGCGCCCGACTCGGCTAGCGGTTGTGTGGACGCATGTGGGGCCTATGGTTAGTTGGGCGGTTGATCAGTGCAGCCTCACGGCTGCGGCTCTGAGTATTGGGTCGGGGCAATTGAGCGAGTGGCGGTGATCCGCAGGTGCGCGGATTGGCGTACTTAGGGCTTGCGTGCTAGCGCGGCTCGGGGGACTTTGCAGCCGATGGTTCCGGCAATGGCGGCGACGTCGTATTCGCCTTGGAAACCGATCAACTGATGCGCGGCCCAGGGCTCGAGTTCGTACTCTTCCTCGAGCCAGCGCACCATGTCAGTCGTCGCAATCTTTAGCGCTTCGTTCAAAGTGTCGCCGGACTTATTGCCGATGCTGATCAGGTACTCGTCGTTCTCTACGCGGAGGGTCGTGAGGTCGGCCTTCTTGCGCAGATCGACGACGATTTCGACGTCAAGCGACGTCTCGACGCCCGAGCCCACGGCCTCGCCATCCCCTTGGACGGCGTGACCATCGCCGAACATCAAGAAGCCGCCTTCGTGATAGACGGGGATATAGACCGTCGCACCTTCGCGGATCTCCTTGTAGTCCATGTTGCCGCCCCAGTTTCCGGTGGGGCCGGAGCGGGGCGCGTGGTCTCCGGCGGGCGGCACGCCGATGCACCCGAGCAGCGGCCGCGCGGGGAACTCGATTTTGATCTTCTTGCTGACGGGCTCTCGCATGCGGACGGTGTTGCGCTCAAGGTCGATGACCCACGGGACGAGGTCGGTGCGGCCTTCGAGATAATTCTCTGGGCCGCCGAGAATTTGCGCTTTCTCGTAGAGCGGCGGGTACTGCTTCGTCTTGACGTAGTCCTCGGTCAAGGCATAGGCTCCGATGCGTCCCGCCGTATAGGCCCAGGTTCGATTGAGCCGGACTTTCTTGAGATGCACAACAAGGGCGTCGCCGGGCTCGGCGCCTTCGACATAGAAAGGCCCTGTCAGCGGATTGCCGTGGGTCTTCGTTCGCCGGATCCCTTTGTAGTCCCAGCCGGCCGAATCAACCGTTTTCGTGATGACGGTGTCGCCGGGACGGATGCGCGCCTCGACGGGGTGGTTCCGGTCGAAGGTGTGGTGATTGCGTTCGTTGACCACACGGTGGACTTCCCCGTGGGTGAGAGTTGCGCAGAACACTAATAGGGCGAAGAGTCGATGAGTCATAAGCAGTACTGCAAATATAGCGCAGGGATACAGCGGGCCCGATTCAAATCCCGACGCAACAATCCGCTTAAACAATGGAAGCTGAGTCCGCTCGGCCAGAAGGCGCAAGATCTTTGGGACGACTACACGCAGCACAAAGAGCGCATGTTCGGCCGCACCCACACGAGTTACAGCCCCTGGATCATCGTTCAGGCCAACAACAAGCGACGAGCGCGGCTCGAAAGCATGCGGTATGTTCTCTCGAACCTCAACTACAAAGGGCACGCAGACGCGCTCACGACGCTGATCCCGGACCCCAACGTCGTCATGCGCTTTCACCGCTCGGCGATCAGTATTGATTGATCGTAGTCATGCTCAGGGAGTCGCGTTTTCGGGCTTCTGGGCGATCAGGGCGGCGGTACCCTTGCCTTCCCATTCCTCGGCGTAGTGGAGCACCCGGAAACCCTTGAACTCACGCAGCAGTTCGTTGTGCTCCAGCATGTGCATGCGATGGCGCGGGCGGCCCGGATACTGTAGCTGATCGACGGAGTAGGTCTTGTAGACGACGAGCCCGCCCGGCCGCACCGCTCGCCGCAAGGCCGGAAACAGCGGCCGGTGCAAGAAGAAGCATACGGCGACCAGATCGTACCGCGACTCGCCTAAGTCCACTCCCTCGGCTTCCAGGTCGACCTGCTGCGTTTCGATCGAAACGTTACGGGATGCGGCGAGTTGCCGGGCCTGTGTGAGCCCTTGGGCCGATAGATCAACCGCCGTGACGCGGAAGACTTCGCTCGCCAGATACACGGCGTGACGCCCCGCTCCGCAGGCGACATCAAGGGCGATAGGTTGGGCAGCCCGCGCCGTTACGAGCAATGGCAAGTATTTCTTTGAGAGGGATAGAATCGGGTCGACTTCGGCAGACCCGTGTTCGCCGAGGCGGAAGCGTTCATCCCACTTCGCGCCGGTCGAAGACATGGCAACAGGAGATTCCAGGAACCTCTCGAAAGGGCTCGCCATCCACCTAGGAACAAGCCGAGCGTTAAGCCTGGAAGGAGCTGCCGCAACCGCAGGTCGACGTCACGTTCGGGTTCTCGAACTTGAAGCCCGCGCCTTCGAGCGATTCAACGTAGTCCACGCGGCAATTGTCGAGGTAGAGCATGCTGGCCTGGTCGACGAACAGCTTGAGGTCGCCGTTGAAGGTGTAGGTCTTATCGAGCGGCAGTTGGTTACTCTCAAACGCCATTGAATACTGAAAACCCGAGCAGCCGCCGCCGACCACGGAAATGCGCAGTCCTTCGGGCTTCGGATCTTGCTGACCCATGATCTCGTGGATCTTCGTGACAGCGGTTTCAGTCAATTCGACCATGATTGTATTTCTCCTTCGGTCTTCGGTACCCAGGCTTACGGAGCACGATAGCTCCGACGCTCTGATATTGATTATAGAACATCCCTTCACCACCGTAAACCCCGGTACCGGAAGCCCCGCAACCAAGCGTTTCGGGGCCCAGCAGCCCCGCACGTGTGATGCTAAGAAGAAGGACAGATATTATTTATGGCTCACAAGATCACCCTTCTACCCGGCGACGGCATCGGCCCGGAAGTCACCCAAGCAGCGGTACGCGCCGTGGAAGCGACGGGCGTCGACATCAAGTGGGAAAGCATGCTCGCAGGCGCCCGCGCGCTTGAGGCGTCGGGCGACGTTCTCCCCGAGGCCGTTCTGGACTCTTTGCGCACCAACCGCGTCGGCTTAAAGGGACCCATCGCCACTCCCATCGGCAAGGGATTCTCAAGCGTGAACGTTTCGTTGCGCCACGCCCTCGACCTCTACGCCAACTTCCGCCCGGCGCGTGCCCTGCCGGGCGTCAAGACCCCGTTTTCCGAGCGCGGACTCGACCTGATCGTATTCCGCGAGAACACCGAAGGGCTCTATTCCGGCATCGAGCACGAGGTGATACCGGGAGTCGTCGAGAGTATCAAGATCATCACGGAAAAGGCCAGCACGCGGATCTCCGAGTACGCCTTCGCTTACGCGAAGAGAGCCGGCCGCAAGCGCATCTCAGCCATTCACAAAGCCAACATCATGAAGCTCGGCGACGGTCTATTCCTGCGCTGCGCCCAGGATGTCGCGAAACGCTATCCAGAGATCGAATACGACGAGTTGATCATCGACAACACCTGCATGCAGCTTGTTATGCGGCCCGAGCAGTTCGACGTATTGCTCATGGAGAACCTGTACGGCGACATCATTTCCGACCTCTGCGCTGGGCTTATCGGCGGACTCGGCATGGTCCCCGGCGCTAACATCGGCGACGAGTGTGCGGTGTTCGAGGCGGTGCACGGCAGCGCACCTGATATCGCCGGGCAGAACGTGGCGAACCCGACCGCACTGATGCGTGCCAGTGTTCAGATGCTCGACCATATCGGCGAAGGGCCAGCCGCCGAGCGCCTGCGCGGCGCGATTGAGCAGGTTTACACCGAAGCCACGACGCTTACCCGCGACGTCGGCGGACAGGCCGGTACGGGCGAGTTCACCGACGCCATTATTGCCGCGATCAAGTCACAGCCTTAGGGGCTACTTGGGGTAGCGGGACTGCCGCCTTGCTTCGTAGGGTGGATACTTCCAGCGGGAAACTGTTCCTCTGGGGTGCGGGTTCGATAACCTTGGCGATTTGGTCAACGCGGCCTCACGGCCGCAACTCTGAGCTTGTCTGGTGGGCTTTGCGGTTAGTAAGCCCAGCGCCAAAGGGCCGCGCCCGCAGTGAGACCGGCGCCGACGGCGCACATCACTACCAGGTCGCCCTTCTTTAAGCGGCCGTCGTTAAGAACTTCGCGGGCTGCTAGAGGAATCGTGGCGCCGGTGGTGTTGCCGTATTCCTCGATCACGTTGATCGCTTTGTCAGAGGGCAAACCGAGCCTATCCGCGACGGCCGAGATGATGCGTCCGTTGGCTTGATGCAGCAGCAGGACGTCGACGTCTTCGGGCGTGTAGCCGTTCCGCTCGAGGATCTGCACGCACACGTCCGACATCTTGCGGACGGCCCACTTGAAGACCTGCCGGCCGTCCTGGTGGACGTAGTGCATGCGCTGCTTAAGCGTCTCGAGACTTGCCGGATGACGGCTGCCACCAGCGGGCATGTAGAGCATGTTGCCGCCCGAGCCATCGACTTCGTTGATGTAGTCGAGCAGGCCCAGTTCAGGCTCATCCGAGGGCTCAAGCAGAACGGCCCCCGCCGCATCCCCGAAAAGTACGCAGGTAGCGCGGTCTTGATAGTCGACAATCTTCGACATCGTGTCCGCGCCGATGACCAGGACGCGGTCTTGGGCCCCGCTGGCAATCATCTGCGCACCGGTCGTCAGCCCAAAGACCGTGCCCGAGCAGGCGGCGAGGAGGTCGAAACCCCAGGCGCCTTTGGCTCCCAAGCGGTCTTGGACGAGGCACGCCGTTGACGGGAACATCATGTCCGGCGTTACTGTGCACACGATGATGGTGTCAATGTCGGAACCCTTAAGGCCCCGTTGCTCCAACACGATCTTGGCGGCGGCCACGGAGAGGTCGGACGTGGCAACGTCCTCCTCCACAATATGGCGGGTACGAATTCCGGTGCGCGTTATGATCCACTCGTCGTTTGTGTCGACGATCTTTTCCAGGTCAGTGTTGGTCAGCTTCTTCGGCGGCACGTAGCAGCCGATTGCTGAAATTTTGACCCGGCGCACATAGCGAGAGTTCTGCGACGGCCCTGCTTTAGGCATAGGAAGAAGAGGTTAACCAATGACCGGTGGAGGGAGCCACCGAAGACCCTTTATGATACAGCGAAAAGCCCTAGGCGTCGCTGTCGGCGTGAAGGCGCTTCTGTCCGGCCCATGATTCAATCCTCCCTGCTGTTCGAGTCCGCTGAAGAGATCTTCCGGCGCGTCTTCCGCGAACTTAAGCCGCGCACAGCGCTACCGGATATTGTAGTTCGCTTCCGGCCCTACGTTCACATGGACAGCAAGATTCAACTCGACAAGGATCGAACGCACATCGAGGTCCGCATCAGCGATCAGCTCGAACGCGCCCCGGCCCCGGTGCAGGAGGCTCTGGCGCACATCCTGATCTGCAAACTCTATCGCAAGAAGATCGCGCCGCAGTATGACCGCCGCTACCGCCTTTACACCGAGCGCAAAGATGTCCAGCGCAAGTTGTTGCTTGTGAAAGGCGCGCGGGGCCGCAAGCAGATCGTCGCCGCGCAGGGCAAGGCCTACGACCTCGAAGAAATGTTCGACCTGCTCAATGAACAGTTCTTCGATAACCTGCTTACGCGCCCGCGGCTGACCTGGAGTCCCCGGCGGTCACGCCGCACCCTGGGCCACTGGGACCCGGCGCACAACACGATCGTGATCAGCCGTATTTTTGACCATCCCGAGGTGCCACGGTTTCTTGTCGAGTACATCCTGTACCACGAGATGCTGCATATCAAGCATCCCATCGAGCACTGTGACGGCCGGCGGCGGGTTCATACGAAACCGTTCTACGAGGATGAGCGGAAGTTCCCGTACTACAAAGAGGCGAACGCCCTCATCAAGCGGATCTGAGTTGCTCTTGCTCTTCGATTCAGCGCAGCACGAAGCGTACCTCGACCTGCGTTAATACTTCGACGGGTTTTCCGTTTAGGAGGGTCGGCCGATAGCGCCATTGCTTAACGGCGTCCATGGCGGAACGGATCAGGAGTGGGTGGCCGCTGTGAACCTCCAGCTTCCTGATGGTTCCGTCGCGGGCGATGATCGCCTCGATCTTCACGACGCCGCTGACTCCGGCCTGCTTGGCGATGTTCGGATAAACCGGGACGACCCTGTGAATCAACTTGGCGCTTTGAATCGACGTACTCACCCGAACCGCCCGTGGGGTCGCCGGCTTGGGTGGGTTTGCTGGAGGCGGTGGTGGCGGCGGCAATGGCACTCTATTGGATGAACTATTACTCCAGAGACTGCTAGGAACTCCGATCGTGGAACCGATCGGGCCGACCGTGTTCCCGATGGACGAGTCTTCGTCGATCCGCGGTGGGCCCGCCGCATCCTCGACAAGTAAAGCCACCTTGTCCGGAATCGTGGCCGGGGCCATCAGAACATCCGTTTCGAAGATCGCGGGCGCGACGACCGCGACAGATTGGGGCGCGCGAGGCGGCGCGGGTGGCGCCCCCAACAGCGGGGGCGGCGCAAGCAAGACGCTCATCCACTGCCCAGGCGGCAATGACTGCGTGGTCAACAGCGGAATCAATAGAGCCACGAGCACCAACAAGCTCTGGCCGAGAAAAGAAACAGCTACGGTCCAAGGACGGTGGGATTCGGACCGCTCATCTACAAGCGTGCTTTCAAACACAGGTCTCCTCCTAAAAGAGGGGCCTTGCCCGAGTGAGGCAACGGCAAGGCCCCACCGCGAATCATGTGATCGAAAGCAGCCGGCTGCTTACGTGACGTTCAATGCTGTAGACACCGCTGTCGTAGCGTTTGTTACGGTGAAAAGAAATTAGAGATCCCCGCGCCTTCCCTGTCCCGGGGGGTTACTCGATCTTGGTTACGTCGACGTACTTGACGCCTACCGTCTCGCCGGCGCGAATGAGCCGGGCTTCTAGTTGTCCAGGTCCTACCGGCAACGCAAACGGGCCGACCGTGATCGACTCGGCCCCAGCGGTGAAGGATTCCGCTGCTTGCGCATCGCCCAGAGCGAACTCGATCTGACCCGCTGCTTCCTGCTTCGGGAACCGTAGTTGAACTTCATAGTTCCCCGCCGAGGCGACTTCCACTTCCCAGTAACCGAGGTTCTTGTCACCATATCCGTCGGAGCCGACGATGCGCCAATCCTGGCGCGTCAGGATGACCGGGTTTTCGTGCTCCGTCCCGAGTGAGATCCGCGGCGGTTCGTAGCCTCGCGTTGACGAGACATCTTCGAACCACGCCTCGTACCCCTTCTTGAGGCGCTCCACGATCTCGGGATGCCGCGAGGCCAGATCGTTCTCCTCACTCGTGTCTGTCTCTAGGTCATAGAGTTCGAGCGGAGCATCCTCGGGCATCGGCTGGCCGAAGTGTTGTGCCTGGATGAGCTTGTGCTTTCGCGTGACGGCGGCGAACGCCCGATAAAGCTGTGGCTCGTTCCCACGATGCGATTGGATGTGCAGTGTGCGGCCGGGAACCGCCGCCTGGGCGTCCAGCAAACGCGGCAGCAAGCTGACGCCGTCGATCGTCCGATCGTTCGGCGATGAAGCTCCAGCCGCTTCGAGAAGCGTCGGCAGCACGTCGATGTGGGCCGCGATGCGATCGTCTTCCCGCGGCTCGAACTTGCCGGGCCACCGGATCAAGAACGGCACCCGAATCCCGCCCTCGTAGACACTGCCCTTCCGCGCCCGCAGACCCGCCGTGTAGCGCCTGGTGGTTGGACCGTTGTCGGTCATGAAGATGACGATCGTGTCGTTCGTCAACTCGCGCTTGTCGAGCAGATCGAGCAACTTCCCGACGTTTTCGTCAATGTTCGCGATCATGCCGTAGATGCGCGCGTCTTTGTCATTCAGGCCTTGTGCGCGATACGGCTCGATGTACGACTCGGGAACATCGTACGGCGAATGCGGCGCGTTCGTCGGAATGTAGACGAAGAACGGATCGTCGCGATTCTGCTCAATGAACATCATCGCGGTGTTGAAGAAGATGTCTGTGCAGTAGCCCGTGTAAGGCTGCTGTTTGCCGTTCAATTGGAGAATCGGGTCGAAGTAGCTGGTGCCCGGAGGGTCGGAGGGCTGGCCGATGCCGCCACCCTTGTGGATCAGCGCTTCTTGAAAACCCTGATCGATCGCCCGGAGCGGATAGTTGTCGCCAAGGTGCCACTTGCCGAAGATCCCGGTCTTGTAGCCCGCTTCGCTCAGCGACTCGGCGACGGTGACCTCGTCGCTGTGCATCATGGCGCGGCCGATGTAGGTATCGACAACGCCCGTGCGGTAGTTGTAGCGGCCCGTCATCAAGCTGGCGCGCGTCGGCGCGCAAACCGGTGACACGTAGAAACGCGTGAAATTGACGCTCTCTCCAGCCAGTCGATCCAGGTTCGGCGTTTTGAGAACGTCGTTACCGCGAAAACCGGCCTGCGCCCAGCCCTGGTCATCCGTCATCATGAGAATGATATTCGGCGGGCGGTCTGTTCCAGCTACCGACCCGCCAGCTCCGCCGCAACCGCTTAGGAGCAATAGGCATGCGCCCAGCAGTGCAAATCCAGTGTATTTCGTCATGGCGGCGGTCAGTGTAACACTATGGGATATCTGCTCCAGAAACTGCGTAGCGGCGCTCGAAAGCTACGTCAGCCGTCCGTCCCGGCTGCGCAGAACATGATGCAACAGACTCCCGAAGACACCGAACACGGCCGCTACATCCTGGGCAGTTGCGAGTCCCCCACCGCCGAGGAGTACGCCCGCGAGCACCTCGCCCGTCTCATTCGAACGCTCGAAGTAACCCCGCGCGGATCGAGCAATGATCGCGTTCTTGAAATGGGCGCGTATATGCAGATCACGCCGGCGCTCCAATACAAGCTGGGGTACGGCGAGGTAAGAGGGTGCAATCTGGGTCCTTCGGGTGAAGTTGTCCACAAGTCCACACAAACCGCCGACGGGGAGCGCTTCGAATGCGAGGTAGACCTTTTCAACGCCGAGCGTGAACCCTTCCCTTACCCGGATGAGCACTTCACGACCGTCATTTGCTGCGAGTTGCTCGAGCACCTCAATGAAGACCCGATGCGCATGATGGCCGAGATCAACCGAGTGACGAAACCCGGCGGCCGGCTCGTGATGACGACGCCGAATGTCTGCTCGACGCGTGGCGTCGCCGCCATCCTGACGGGCTTTCAGCCACAACAGTTCTCGCAATACCTGAAGCCGAACGAGGACGGGACGCTCGACCCCAAGCACAGCCGCGAGTATGCGCCGCGGGAGCTAGGCGACTTACTCCGCGACGCCGGCTACAACGTGGATCGATTGGAGACGGGCCCCTGCGGATCGAGAGACATGGAGAAGTTTGATTGGGTGCTTCCGTTCCTGGAAAAGACCGGCTACCCAACCGAGTTGCGGGAGGAAGGCATCTACGTTGTGGGGAGTAAGACGGGTCCGGTGCGAGACCGCTACCCGTCGTGGCTCTACGCGTGAGTGCTCAGCGGACGCGAGGTTAGACCCACTTGAGGGCGCCCTGGCGGAAGATCCAAACGTAACCCACAACCAGAATCGCCAGGAAGACGAGCATCTCGATCAAGCCGAACAGTCCCAGCACGTTGTACTGGATGGCCCAGGGTATGAGGAAGATCGTCTCGACGTCGAACACCACGAACAGAATCGCTATGAGATAGAAGCGAACCGAGTAGCGTCCGCGCGTCTCAGGATCGGACGGAATGCCGCACTCATACGCTTCGAGCTTCGTCTTGCCCGGTGCGCTGGGCCGGACCAGCTTGGCTGCGAGGATCGTCACCACCGGGAAGGCGAATGCGATGACGAGGAAGATCAGGATGGGGATGTAGCCGCGCGGCATGAGTTGTCACAATATAGCATTTTCCAAGGGTAGGATTGGGGCTGTACCGGCGGTAGTGTCTAAGATTGATTCCCGCTAGCCGAACCGCGGATCAGCAGGCGTTTCGCTGAGCGGCTGAAGCCTGTACCGGGGAAGGACGCTAAGCCGCCCTGGCGCTGGTGTGAGGAAGTGGAAACCGGCCATCAATGACCGGCCTAGCCGCGCTTCGCGCGGAAACCGCCTGAAGGCGGTTGGGGAACGTCGAGCCCTCATCGCTCTGGAGATCACCTGATGACCCCATCGGCATTTCGAAAGGAGACTGAAGTGGTGCAAACTGAGACACTACCGTACCGGCCGACGGACCGTCACGCGAAGGCGATCCAGGCTGCCGGGTGAAATTTCTCCTGCACTTTTTGGCCTGTTGGTACGTCTGACTACAATAGGGTACGAAGGAGAACTGTATGATCAACCGCCGCCGCCGTGGATTCTCTTTGATCGAGCTGCTGATCGTCATCGCGATCATCCTGATCATCGCGGCAATCGCGATCCCCAAACTCACCACGGCCCGCATGGCGGCCTTTGAGATGGCGGCGATCCGGGCCATGCACACGGTCAACACCGCCCAGATTCAGTATTTTTCGACCTACGGCCGGTATGCACAGTCGTTGATGGAACTGGGGCCCCCGACCGGCAATGCGGCGAACTCCCCGGCCGCCTCCGACCTTATTTCGGGCGACCTATCGTTGGGTATTAAATCCGGCTACGTGTTCACCATGGTCGGCACGCCCGGCGGCTACACCGTCAACGGCGACCCGCAGACCTACGATGTCACCGGGGCGAGAACGTTCTACACCGACCACACCAACGTTATCCGCAACCACTTTGGCAACGAATCGGCTAGCGAAAACGATCCCGAGATTCAGTAGCGTTGGATGGCCTTACCGCGGGCTGTCGCCCGCGGGCGCGCACATTTACATGCGCGCCTCTTTTCCTTCTGGCGTGAATGTATCATGAAGTACGTGGACGTTCGAAAAGCCGTGATTTTAGCCGCGGGGCGGGGCACCCGCATGAAAGACCTCACAGCGGACTGCCCCAAGCCGATGTTGCCGCTCAACGGCCGTCCCATGCTGGCTCACCTCATCGAGGCCGTGGAAGCAGCCGGCATCACCGACATTCTGCTTGTCGTTCGCTACAAAGCTGAGATGGTCGAAGACTACTTCCGCGACCACCCACCGGCCAAGGCGTATCTCACGTACATCCGCCAGCCCGCACAAGATGGAACCGGAAGCGCGGCGATGTTGGCACGCGAGTTCGCCGGCGAAGAGCCGTTTCTGCTCACCTTCGGGGACATCATCGTCGAGCCCTCGATCTACTCGCGGCTCATCGAGTCCGCCGAAGACGCCGAGGCCGTGCTGGCCCTTAAGAAGATCGACGATCCTTATCGAGGGGCGGCCGTCTACGTTGATGATCAGCGTGTCACCCGCATCATCGAGAAGCCGCCGCAGGGTACGTCGACGACACCGTGGGTCAATGCGGGGGTCTACTTGTTCCGGCCGGTGATCTTTGACGAGTTGGCGCGCATCCCGCTCTCGCCGCGCGGCGAGCATGAGTTAACGGACGCGATCCACCAGTTGTTGGCGGCTGGCCAGACTCTGCACTGGGTGGAAATTCAAGGCCATTGGCAGGACGTAGGCCGTCCCGAGGACCTTTCGCCGGCTGAACGAGCGCTTGAGGAGCGATAGGTTTTGCGCGTAAGAGTTAGTCGCCTACCGGGCTTGTAACAGCCTCTTGCGCGCTAGGCCGCGCTCTCTTGACCGGCTTCAACGTGAAGTATCCCTTAGCAAGCTGCGGCTTGAGTTCGAGGGCCTTCTCGAAGCTTTCGACCGCTTCGTCTTCACGACCCAGCGAGCGCAACGCGGCACCCCGGTTGAGGTGAGCTTCGGCAAATTCCGGTTTGAGTTCGATAGCCCGCGAGTAGTGTGCGAGAGCTTCTTCGTGGCCGTCGTTCTTCTGCTCCAACAGGCCGGCGTTGAACAGGATCTCGGGCGATTCCGCCCGGTGCTCAACGATCTTGCGATATAGCGTCCGAGCCTGATCGAGGTTCTTCTCCCTGACGTGGACCAAAGCGAGGCCAAGCAGCGCATCAGAGTGATCCGGTTCGAGCTCCAACACCTTGTCGAAAGCCTTCGCCGCTCCATCAGTCTGCTCCATCTTCAAGAAGACGACGCCACGATTGAGCCAAGCATCCGCCCAATCGGGCTTCAGCGTAGTGCACTGTTCGTAGGCTTCCGCCGCCTTGTCCCAGTTTCCATTCTTCTGGAGCGCCACGGCCAACCGGAAGATGGGCTCGGGGGACTCGGTGATCTGTGCCAGCCGTGAGTAGTACGGGACGGCCGCGTCCAGATCATCAGTATCTTCGATGACCGCCACCAGGCCTTGCAGGGCCGACGCCGAGTTCTCATCAATTTCGAGAACGGCTTCGTAGGCTCGTTTGGCCTCGTCGTTTCGTTGGAACTCATGCTGGCATGTCGCCAGCTTGAGGAGGGCGTCAACGGAATCGTTCTGTAAACCGAGCGCCTTCTGATAGGCCTCGACGGCGTCCTCACGCTCCTCGAGCTTCTGGTTGACGAGGCCCAAGTTGTACCAGGTCTCGAAGGAGTCCGGCGCGGCTGAGACCAACTGCTGGTAGTGCGTGCGCGCGGTCGAATGGAAGCCTTCGCGGTAGCAGGAAAACGCCAAGCCTTCAAGCACCTTGAGCGAGTTCGGATTCGTCTTGAGAATCTGCCGGTAGCAGTTTGCGGCTTCGGTGTACTGTTCACTCTTGGCGTAGACAGAGGCGAGATTAGTATGAACCTCTTCCGAATCGGGCTGCTTTTCGAGAGCGTGGTTGTAGAGCTCGGCAGCCTTGTCGAGGTCGTCTGAAAGTTGCGCGACCACGCCCAGGCCGAAGGTAGCGGTGTAGGAGCCGGGCTCGTACTCCAGGTAGTCGAGATACGCCTGTACAGCACCCTTCAGGTCTTCGGTCTTGATACTGCAGCCCGCCAGCCCCAGGTAGGCATCAACGAGATCGGGTTCGTGCTCGAGCGCACCTCGGAAGGCCTCTCGCGCCTCATCGAATTTCTCGACAGCTTCGAGCGCCAAACCGAGATTGAAGCGTGCCGCCCCGTTCGTCGAATCAATCGAAACGAGCTCCGCGTAGGCCTCGGCAGCCTTTTCAAAATCACGGCTCTCGATGTAGATCTGGGCCATGGCCGTGGGAATCTCGGCCGTGTCCTCCCCGGCGTCACGTGCCTGCAGAAGCTGGTCAAGCGCTTCATCGAGCTCGCCCTTGAGGTAGTAGCGGACTGCCGCGGCGTAGTGTTCCGTCCCAGCGCTCACTTCCTCGTCGGAGTATACTTGCCCACCGGTCATGGTCTCGGCAAGGTCCTCAACAAGTTGAGGTGCGGGAGCGTGTTGCGCGGTTTTGTCGTCATCTGTATGGACCTCGACCTGGTCCTTGACATCGCCTTCCGGCTTGCTCGCGATGTTTATGTCGCCGAGGATCTTCATTACCCAGCCCCTTTTACAGGCGACGCAGCTGCTGTCTCTACCACGGTATAAGTACCACCTAAGACCAGAATGTACATTGAAACCCGGTCCGCCGCAGTCGGGTGTTTACCTCAATTCAGCGCATTAGCGTAACCTGTCTTTCCAGCGGTTATCACCGCACTCCGCAACTCAAGCCGTCCCTTGACGACCGTAGTACGCCCGCCGCACATCGATTTCCGGAGTCGTATCCCGCCGTTCCACGGCACATTCGCGGACCTCCGGCTCCTTGATGAAAAGTTCGGATCGAATCAGTTGTCCGCGGTTCAGCGGTACCACACCCATGCTCTGGGCCAATCCCATAGGCAGGTCAGGCTCGATCGGGCTAGAGTATGGCTCGCAATGCCTCTGTACCGTGAACTCCGCCGGATGTCCTTCCACGTCCCGCAACGAAATCACTGCAAGTAAGTCGTCCCCGGCCGCAGTCGGCCAACCGGCGCCGACGGAACCTTGCGGCGTCAGTTCGTACATCGGTGTACGGCCGGATTCCTGATCCGGCGCCTTCAATGCCTCGTCCAAGACTACGGCGGCACTCTTGACGGGCTGCCCGGAAGCTTCCCTCATGAGTCCACTCAGATCAACCGCCATGAACTCTTCATGAATGCCGGAGTCAAACAGTCCCGAAGTCGCTCCTCGCGTCCGCGCCATGCGACGGCCATCGCCATCGCGACCCGCTGCCTGTTGAGGACCGGGGAAGGAAACGACCTTCTCCTCCGCTCCTTCGGTCGAAACCTGTTCTTCGACTGAAATCTCGTCCGCGGATTCGGTGGAACCCAGTGGCGGCTCGTCCTGGGACTGCTCCGTGACTTCGACCGGCGCCTCGCTTGTCGGGACCTGGTCCTGAACGGCCTCAACATCGGCCGGTACATCTTGCTCGACGATGTCTTCGATCTTCGCCGCGAACTTAGATGCGGGCTCGTCGGCCTGCTCTTCGATCGGCAGCCGCCGATCCAGCCTCGGTCCCCCGACGCCCGCGCTCGGCGTCGGTGTTTCCATCAGGCGGTCAAGCGCCGAAAGTCCTTCCGGAGCCATGGGGAGATGAATGGTCTCTTCATCCTCATCCTCCTGAACTTCCGCTTCGGCCTGCCCGGAGGTGGCGGCCATCCTGCGAAGTTCGGCGAAAACGTCGTCCGCATCGACGTCATCCGCGGGGCCAGTGGGCTCGCCGGCCCTATGAAAGCCCTCGGACTGCGCCTCAATCTGAGACGGCTCCGGAAGCGGCGGCCGGGAAGTGGGGCTCGGACGATCGGTGTTCCGCGCCAGTTCCCGAAGCGCATTGAGAGCTTCCTCCGGCGTCTGCAGATCGACATCGTCGCCGGAGGGCGTATGCAAAGGCACGCTCCCGGCATCGGACGTCAAATCACCCATCCGCAGGTCGGCATCGAGAGCATGCGTCCCCACCTCAGGCAAGCTATAGCCGCTTCCTTCCTCAAGGACGGAAGCACTCACCGCAGGCGGTTCAAGCTGCCGCGCCCCGGTGTATTCGGAAGGGGCGATCTCGTGCGACTCGCCGGCCCCTTTGAGCGCGTCCTCGAAAGCCGGTGACAGGTTCTCCAGGGCCCCGCCCGTGTCCATCAGCTGGCTCAGTGTCTGGCTTCGGTAGGCCTCCGCATGCTCTTCGGAGCAAAACTCGGAACTCTTCCAGAAGCGAAAGCTGGAAAACTTCTTATGGCAGTAAAGACATTCCATCAGAAGCGCGAAAGGCACCTCTACCCTGAATCGCCGACAAACAAGCGGGGTCGAGCCCTCTACGCATTCTGGAGCAAAGGTAACGTTCGCGCGATCGCCGTACCGCCTTAGTCACACTGACAAAACGTTGTAAGACTCCTCGAGGAGTTTCGACGATGATCGCGACGCGATCAGACCCGTGGGCGGGGCATTGGAGGGCCTAGGTAAGCACCCACGGGAGTAGGCCACGCCGGCGGAGGTCATACCACCCTCCGCCGTTGCGTCTATTGGACGGGCTGTTCGGGCAGCTCGCTGAGGAAACGCTCTACCACTTCGCGTTGCTGCTGCTCGGTCAGTGAGGATTGAATCAACCGGCCCGCGGCTTGAATTGCCAAGTCCGCCGTGGTCTTGCGGATATCCTGCAGCGCCGCTCGCTGCTCAGCTTCCAGCCGCTGCAGACCCTGGTCGACGACCCGCTGTGACTCAGTTCGGGCGTCTTCGAGGATTTGTTTCCGTGACTGGTCAGCTTCATCACGCGCACGTTGGACGATCTCCTGGGCGTGCTGTACCGCTTCAGCGATCTTCTGCTGTGTCTGTTCGGCGGCATTCGCGGATTCAGCACGGGCCTTCTCGGCCTGCTTGAGCGCGTCGTCGATCTTCTTCTCGCGCTCGTCGAGCATAGCGAGAATCGGACCCCACGCGATCTTGCGCAGCGCCAATAGCAGGACGACAAACGTGATGATCGTCCAGATCATTAGCCCGGGCTCAAACCGCAAGAGCGGATTGTCGCCGGCGAGCAGAAATAGGGCGTACAGATTCAACATCTGTCGCTCCCCCTTAGGTCATGAAGATGACGACGAAACTCACACCGAGAGCAATCACCGCCACGCCTTCAAGAAGGAACAATGGCAACTGGAACGCTCCGACGATGTCTTTCGCCGCCTGCGGCTGCCGCGCAATGCTCTCGACGGCAGCGGCCGTCAAACGTGAAATACCGATTCCGGCGCCGATCACGACGATGCCCGCGCCCATGGCCGCACCAAAATAGTGCAGCGTCGGGTTGTCCCCGCCCTGAGCCAAGGCGGCGTTCGGGGCCGCCAGCATCAAAATCGCCAGCAACAGTGTGGCTTGCGCGAATCTCTTGCGACTGGATGTCATGTTGAAAAATATCTCCTCTGGATAAACCTTCGATTGCTTTTCTCTAGTGAGCGGAATGAACCAGCATCCCGATAAAAATGGCCGACAGCAGCGTGAACACATAGGCTTGGATGAATGCCACGATCAGCTCCAACAAGCCAATCGCCGCCGCCATCGGAACCGAAACAAACATGCCGACAAAGATGCTCTGGAAGATGAAGACAAACGACATCATCACCAGAATCACAATGTGGCCCGCCGTCATATTGGCGCCAAGACGTATCGTCAACGCGATCGGCTTCACGAATGTGCTGATCACTTCGATGACGAGCAATACCGGAATAATCGCGATCGGCGTGCCCTCCGGCACCATGTGTTTGAAGTAACCCACCGGCCCCAATACGACCAAACCGGAGATGATCATTGTCGCCAGGGTGATCAGCGCCAAGGTGCCTGTCACATTCATGTTGCTCGTCGCTGTATAGCCGCCCGGCACCATCCCTAGCAAGTTGCACATCAGGATGAAGAAGAACAGCGTGCACAGAAACGGCGTGAACTTGCGGCCGTACTTTTTGCCCATGTTCGTGACCGCGATGTCGTCGCGGATAAACACCACCACCGCTTCCATCGCGTTGGTGAAGCCTTTGGGCGCGGCGCCACTTTGGAGGCAGGATCGCCGGAATGCATAGCCGAGCATCGGGATCAGGACCGCCGCCGCAATCAGCATGAACAACGCCGCTTTCGAGAACGGCGCGACCAGATCGAACGGCCACAGATGCATGTCGGCATTCGAGATGTGGTGCATCACCACATCGGAAATTGTTTCTTCGCCCTCGCCATGACCGCCCTCGGCGGCCGCGGCTAGCAACGCTAATAGAAGGGACACATTCATTTCGATCGAATCACCTGCTGATGCCGGTACGTTTCCATCATGAGCGCCACGAAGTAGCTACTCAGCAGCGCCACCGTGAACAAACGCCCGTCAAGTGAGCCGCTTGCGAGCACCGCGCCCAGCAGGCTCAAGACCAGCAGAGTCCGTGCCGCCACGCTCAGCAGAGCGAGCCGCCAAAAAGTGTGCACCGGGCGGGGTTGCCACCATCGCAGCAACGCTTCTGACACCGCCAAGGTAGCAAGTCCACCCAATAGTCCACAAAGTACGGCGTTCATCGTTTTCGCCACATGATTCTCGCGAGGTTATACATTCCCACCACGATCCCCGTAAACAGTCCAATCACAGCCGCTGCCGGATTGGCGTCGAAGTACACGCCCAACATGTATCCGATCAGCAGGCAACCGGTAACACTTCCGCTCAGCGTCCAACCGGCATCGACGGCCGGTCCGTAACGCTTAATCCACGGCCCGCGCCCTTTAGTGTCTTTCATCCGAAGGCACTCGCCGCAGGTACCGCATCAAAATGTTGTTTCGGGATCTTTCAGGTGAGGCTAAACCCCTCGAAAACGAACCACTTACCAGAGACTCAAGATAGCAAACCACCCGAGCCGGAGCAACATCGGACGCCGCTTTTTCCGCGTCCGCCGCATATCCAACCCAGCAGCGAGGCCCTCTCCTCCGTAATACGCCTTCGTTTGATCCAGTTGACGGAGCAGAGATCGTGGCGAGGTCCGCATGGCGAGTCGGCTCTGGGAATCTAGCGTGGAGTCACCCGAGGCCATTCCAACTCAATCGCTTGGCTGCGCAGCAGCGCCTGGAACTTCTCGAGCGGCGGCGTATCGGTCTTAATCGCGTGCGCGGCCAGCATGCCGGCCGACTCGCCGATGTTCCACTCCACCGGATGCAGGCGATAGCAGCTGCCGGCTCAACCGGTCAACGCAACACCTGAGTTAAGTCCTTTGACTGGCATATCCGAACACCGAGAGGGTACCCATCATCCGAAGCCCCAACTGCGACGACGCAACTTCTTGTACTTCAACAGGATCCAGAGACATGTGTTGTGTCCTCATCGCACCCTTTTAGTTTCTTAGGCTTACACTTCACCTTTCCTTCCAGGAAGGGTGTTGCATCGACCTATTGAGACCACCAATCTGAAAAGGCAATGAACTCACATCAATGTAGTTGTCGCCACCACTGCTCGGGTGAAGGTCGATCCGGTAGCTGCCGACTCCCACCGAATCCGCGAACGATTCGGCGCGCACTTCATCACGCGACACGCCGGTAGCCTTCATGCGCGCTTCGGTACCGACATGCTCCTCGACCACGGTGAACTCAGCTCGAATCCGGCGTGACTCCCGCACGTAGGGATATTTCGCCAGGCCATCCTCCGTACCCATCGCGTCCCGGCGCAAACGAAGGCCGGGCCAACCGCTTCCGCCATCGGGGTGTGGCGCCTCGGTCTGCATCCAGTAGAGCAACGACAAGCTGAGCTGCTTGCCACTCGCCCAGTGCCGAGCCGCCGCCTGCTCGCCCTCGCCGAATAGGTTGCCAAGCCAGTAGTCGTTCTGCGGCCAGTTGATCAAGCTGATGTCGCTCGCGTAGGCGCCCGGCGCGAAGTTCTCTTTGCTCGCGATCCGCCGGTAGAGGAACAGGTTCAACTGCCCCTGCCGCTCCGCTTCGAGCGTCGGGTCAAAAAACACCGGCCGCACATCCAAGGTTTGCGGGTGACTCATGTGCCAGCTCAGCAGCTTGCCGGGCCATGGCGGTTTCATCGCAGGGACGTAGTCTCGCCACTTCTTGTATTCGGCCGGGCGCTCGATCGTATGATCCTCGCCGGGCAGGTGGTCGATCGCGAAGCATGCCGTGAAAGCTTGATGATTGGCAGGTTGCGCCTCGCTTAGGAGCGTGCAGTTCGCCGGTGTCGCGCTGCGATTCAAATCCCGCGACGAACTCCGTCTTTGTGAGCGGCAGCAGATCGCCTAGTTCGGTGGCGTCGAGGAAGTATGGCGCGTGGATCGTCCTCTCATCCCCCGACTCAGTGGACCGGACCGTAACGGCCCGCACGTGGTCCGACTGAACGTCCGCCTTCGTAGGCTTATGGTTGAGCAGAAGCGTTAGTTGCCCCCCGCTGACGTAGGGAACGAGCATCGCCTCCAGCACTTCGAGCGACACGCGGGGCTCGTGGGTGATCCGCGAAACGCGGCCGCCACCAGGGTTCAAGTTCGTGCGTGCGCGAGCGGCAGCAGTTAACGGATAGTGTGTGCGGTAGTAATCGCGCACCCCGCGCCGGTAGCTTGCGTAGAGCCCGGTACCGCCGAAAGACTCGATCCAGGGGTATTCATCCGGCGGGACGCCCTGTGACGTAAGCTGCCCTCCGACCCAGTCGGTCTCTTCGGTGAGGACAACCTGCATGCCGTTGCGCAGCGTCGCAAGAGCCGCCGCGCAGCCGCCGGTACCGGCGCCGATCACAGCCACGTCACAGCGCAGTTCCCGCGCGGCCCGCAGCGTAGCCGGGAGCAAACTCAATCCGGATCGATAGAGGAATGTTCGTCGGCTCGTCATCACTGCAATTAAGTCTACGCGGAACTCTTCGCGACCGTTCCGACGAGCCACGGAACGTACCCCGATCCCGGGATGACGGATCGCGGTTTTCGGCGGGTCTGCCGGAGTTCGATCCGCCTTATAGGATTGCTCAGCGGCGGCCGGCTTTTCGGTTCTTGCGGGCTTGGTGGATAGCTCGCCCGAGAATGGGCAGGATCGCCATGGCGAACGCCAGGATGACAAAGCCGATTTCCGCGAGATTCATCGAATGTTGCCCGAGACGGGGAGCGTCCCTAAGACCAATGCTAGCGAATGGAGCCCCATGCCCGAGGGACCATCGCGGTCAAGGGCTAAAGCTTGTCGGCGATTAAGAAAAAGTAGAGCAGCGGCAAATAGAAGACCGACGCCTGCAGTAGACGGCGCGCCTGGGGCCGTGTCCTGTTGCGCGCCAGCAAGATCCCGAAGTAGAGATAGACGATACCAGCCGCGAGCGCCCCGGCGGCGTAGTACATGCCGGCCATGCCCAGTAGTGTCGGCGCGAGGCTGACCGGGATCAGGGCGAGTGCGTAGCAAACGACTTGGCGGCCCGTCGAGACACCGTCCGGCTCGACCACCGGGAGCATCTGAATACCGGCCCGCTGATAGTCTTCGCGGTACATCCACGCGATGGCATAGAAATGTGGAAACTGCCAGAGGAAGAGTATCGCGAACAGCACCCAGCCTTCGATGCCAATACTCTCCCGCACCGCGACCCAACCGATGAGCGGCGGCATCGCGCCGGGGAACGCGCCGACAAACGTTGAGGCCGGCGTGCGGCTCTTTAACGGCGTATAGAGCCCCATGTATGAGGCTAGGGTGAGAAATCCAAGGAGCGCCGCCAGCGGATTCACGACCGCCCACAGGTAGACTGTGCCGGCAGCGGCGAGAAGCAAACCAAACGCGAGCGCGGGACCAGGGCGCAAACGCCCGGCCGGAAGCGGACGATTTTCGGTCCGCCGCATCTTGGCGTCAGCCTCGCGTTCCCACCACTGGTTGAGCGCGCCCGTACCGGCCGCCAACAGCGCGGTTCCGATTACCGTGTGCGCCAGCAGCAGCAACGGCCAGGATCCGGACGACGTCCCCATATAGAAGCCGACCGCGGTCGACATGAGAATCAGCCAAACCACGCTCGGTTTGGTGAGTTCCCAATAGTCCAGCAACGACGCATTGGCACCGGCGAGGACAGCGGGGGCAGTGGAAGAGTCGGGTCTCATGTGGTTGCTGGAAACCCTTCTGGCTCAAACGAAGAAGTCGACTGACGGCCAAACCGATGATGGGCCTGGAACGTCAGCACCACGCTCACCGCCAAAACCAGCGCGCCGAGAGCGACGTGACCGACCGTGATTCCAACCATCGACCAGAGTGGCTGCACGGCATCGCGGGTGACTTCGCGAATCCAGTACGAGCCAGCTCCGAGTACGAGTTGCAACATCACAAGTCCGTTCAAGGCCATCGCCCACGAAAAGATCCCTGGGTCTTGAGAGTGCTCACGCGCCACACGCGCCATCAGCCAGAAGACCATGGCGGCGACGATGGCCGCACCAACCAGATGCGGAATGATACCAATTCCCTTGTGCCGGAAAGCCGCGCCCATCAAGAGTTGCCAGAAAATAGCGAAGTTCGTCGTGATGCAAAGCAGCGGCAGTGCCGGTCGAGTCGCCGACGGCTCCAGCGCCGCCCGCTGTCCCTGCTCGCGCCACGAGCGCGATGTGACGAGCGCCAACACGACGGTGGTTGAAAAGAACAACTGCGCCAAACAAGCATGACTTACCGATACCGCGGTGGGCAGCAAGAACAACACCGTCAGTCCGCCCAACAGGCCTTGTGCGATCACCGCACCCAGCGCCGCCCAAGCGAGATTTCGTGCCCAGCGGCGCGGGTCAGCGCGCCAAACCCACACGGCGAGGACAATTGTCAGAAACCCGACGAAACTAGCGATCATACGGTGACCGTGCTCGTAGAACACACCGCCGATCATCTCGGGCATGACCTGACCGTACGACAGCGGCCAGTCCGGCACGGAAAGACCGGCGTCGCGGCTGGTCACCAAAGCCCCCGCGACAATCAACAGCAGTGTCGCGAAGGCCGTGAAGACCGCGAAGCGATGCAGTCCGCGCGTCGCCGGGCAGTCCCGGTTAGCTTGCGGAGAAGGTGAACTCAATGTCTTTGGACTCAGCGTCACCAACGGTCACGCTCGTCTCCGTGGCGCCGAACCTTTCGTGAACGGCCTCGATCGTGTACGTCCCGGCCGGCAGGCCCTTGATCTCAAAGCTTCCGTCCGCTCCGGATACTGCGAAGAACGGGCTGTCCACCACGCTGATGTAGGAACGCATCCAGGGGTGGATGTTGCACTTCACCGGAATCATGATTTCCGGGCGCGGGAAGGCGTACTCAATCGAAGCGCCGCCACCGGTTTGTGATTTGTTCCATTCGCGATTCGTCTTCGGCAGCGGATGCACATTGTGCGTGGTCGGATCGCTGTTCGTGATATTCACTTTTTGGCCGGCCTGGACGCCGATCACGTGGGGCTGATAGATGCAGCCTTTCTGATCCAGATGCACGGTGGTAGTTGATGGCTTGAACTTGCCGTTCAGACCGCTCTTTACCCAGACGAAAACGTTCTGGAGCATGCCGTCACTGGCGACAACCACTTCGGCCGAAGGGGCTCCTTCGTGCAGACCTTTGCAATCCGGCTCGGCACTCATATTGATGGCGGGCATCTTGGGTGCGTCACCATCCAGCTTGATCTTGCCGGTAACCGTGGCCGCTTTCGCTGGGTCCACTGTGACGAAATCATCACCATCAGCCGCGTCACCGTCACCACTCTCTTCACCCGCGTCGCCGCCACCACCACATGCAAGCGCAAAGACCAAGAGGCCAACCGCCATCCAGGCGGGAATCAATTTCATGAATCTCATGTAAAATATCTTCCTTTTATCAATGCTTCGTCTACGACAGAACGGAGTACAACGGGCAGAGACCGTACGAGCCCCTTATTGTACTCCCGCCGACACCAGCCGATTCAGTTCGGCCGGCGTGAGTTGGAACATGTAGCGGACGAGCAGATCGGCGTGATCTCCCTCGTGGCCGGCGAATGACGCCGGCAACGGCCCGGAGAACACCCATCGATCACCCTCTTTACGGAACAGTTCGGACGGCATCGCGGTTCCGGGAGCAATCTTCGCGGGCTCCAACATCCAGCGATACGTCCAGTCCGGTTTGAGCCGGCTACTGGCCGTCAAGAAGTTCGGCGCCGTGGAATCGCGATCACGGACGGCATTCCCTGTCATGTGACATTTCAGGCAGGGAGCGGCCCGGCTCTGGAAGAGCGAACGCGCCATGGCGGATTCCTTCGCGGTCAGCGGCTCCGTTTCGGGCGCGATATAAGTCATCGACTGCGAGGACCGCGCCATGAAGAACTGCGACAGCTTTTGCACCTGGCGTTCCGAGAAGTGGAACGTCGGCATGCGCGCCTCCAGATAGGTACGGATACCGTTGCGGTGAGTGTCGGTGTCGTGCAATGACGGGTTTTCGAGGAAGCGCATCAGCCAATCCGGCTGAACTCGATCGCCCTGCGTATAAAGCTGTGGCGGCAACTGCTCCTGCCAATCCGGATCGTCGTAGAGCGGCACATTCATCAATGACGTACGGCCACCGAACGAGATCTGATGACAGCCTACACAGTTATAACGGCGGATAATCCACCAACCCTCCTGCACATAGCGGCGGTCGTCTTCCGGCTCATAGCGGTAGTGCGGCGGCAGAGTCGTGTCGACAGCGCCGAGCAGGAACGTCGTGAGTGCGGTGATCTCGTTATCGGCGAGATGGAAGTCGGGCATCCGCAGCTTTTCGAGGTGCTGCCGGACCTTGCCTTGGTCGTAGATGGCGGGATTCTTGAGCTTCCGCTCGAAGAATCCTTTGTGGTTGTACCAGTCCTCGCTCTCGGCTTCGTGGGTCAACAGCGCGAAGTCGAGACGCTCAACGGGCTTACTTCCTTCGAGCGTCAACTCTGTTCCGATGCGCCCTTCCGTTTCGAGCCCGCGAATTTCGTGACAGCCGGCGCAGCCGTAATGCCGGATCAGGGTCGCGCCCTCTTCGGCCATTGCCGGATCGTCCATGTAAGTCGCCGGCTCGTAAGTTGCGTCGGTCTTGCGGCTAATCAGGTAGCTGGCAACATCGCGCACTTCGTCGATACTCAGCCGCAGACTGGGCATGATCGGAATCCGGTGCGCCGCGTCCAGGCTCTCGGGGTCGGGAGTTACTTCGCTGGGATCATTGATCCAACGCACGAGGAAGTCGTAGTTTGTCTTTTCGCCGATCCGCGTTAGGTTGGCCGCGAAGGTTCCGCCCACGCGCTCGTCCCCTTCGCCCATCGAGTGGCAGCCCAAGCAGCCGCGGATTCCGAAGAGTTCTTTGCCGCGCTCGGGATCTCCTGGCGGGTGGGAAGCCAGGTCCGCGTCAATCGCGTTCTGCCAAAGATACGCCGAGATCTTCTGAACCTCGTCGTCCTGCAACCGGAATTCCGGCATCTTCGTACCGGGCCGGAAATCGTGCGGATTGGTGAGCCATACCGGGACCCACTCTTTGCGCAGCTTGACCTTGATTTCCTTGAGGTTCGGGCCGAATTTGCGCGTTTCCAGGATGAGAGACTGTTCTTCCACATCGAGGGCGTCATACTTGGCGTCGAGTTTGGCGTTGCGCAGGTACAGCAGCTCAGCCCGCTCATAGAAGGCATCTCCCTCCTCGATGTCTTCGGCAACGTCACCGGCGGCAATGGCCTCGCGGCGCGCCTTCAGATTGGCGGCCTGTTGGTCGGCGATAATGCCCATTTCCTGCCGGACGGTCGCGAGCTCGTCGGACTCGCGATCGAAGCCTTCAAAGCGGTGACAACCCCAGCAGCCTTTGTTGAGGAATAGCATCCGGCCTTTGTTGAGCACGTCGGCCTGCTCGGTGATGACTTCTTTGGCGTGACACTGCTGGCAGCCCGCCTGGATGTTTTCCTTCTGCCACATCGGCCACAACCAGAACTTGTGGCGGCCGTGGCCCTTGACGACCGAACTCGTCGCGCGGCCGTTACCGTTATGGCAGCTTGAGCACCCGAACTCGTCCGGGTCGTGAATCTGCAGCAGATCGCGAGACGGATGGCTGATGAACTCCGCGCGGCCGGCAACATCTTCCGCCTTGATGTTGACCGGCTCGCGAATCCCAAGATGGCATGACTCGCAACGATCAACCCAATCGATGTCATTCAAATGGATCTGCTTGATGTCAACCGTGAAGTCGTCCATCTTGCTGATCAAGCCATCAACTTGTTGCGCGGTGAGGCCGGCCAGTTGGTCCGTGAGCAAGGCATCGCGCTCGGCCCGAATTTCACCCGCCGGCGCCCCGGCCTCGGCTCTTTCGACCTGCAACGCGACGCGCCGATCTTGCAGGCCGAGATACTCAGCCTGTAGGTCGTCGAACTTCCTCTCGACCGTCTCGATCTCGCCCGAGCCGTCGGCTTTCGCAAGATCTACCTCGACGACACGCGCCTTAATCTCATCGATGCCCTCTCGCAAACTTTGCTTCGCTGACTCGCTGCTCGCTGTTTCGATCTGGTACGTCAGCGCGTCGATCTCGCTCTTGAGAACCTGAAAAGCCGACCGCGCCGCCAGTAAACGTGGGGTCACGCCCTGATTCACAATTTTTTCGATCTCGTTGATGCGCTGGCGGGCCTGCTCTTCAGCGGCGTCGAGTTCCTGATGCAAGGCTTGGTAGTCAGGCGACTCTTTGATGACTGCTTCCGCCTTCGCCTGATCCGGTTTCAGTTTGCCCAGGTACGACGAATACAACTGAATAAAGTCCGCCTGGAAGCTCTTCCAGGGGCGCATGACGTAGACCTCGTCATAGATCGCCCAGACGAGGCTGAACGTCAGGATGAGCGTCGAGACCAGCAGCGGCACGCTCAGTGATTTAGTTACGACGGGATCCGGATCAGTGGCAACGGGTTTCGGCATTTCGTATGAGGTCTTTTTCGCTAAGTCAGTTTTCGTTGGTCCCCGGAAATCGTCAGACGTTGAACCAAGGAGTCACCCAAACGTATTTGATGCGGAACAGCAAGCGCGCAATCATCTTGGCCGGCAGCGCAACCATCGAGATCAGCAAGATCTGCATCGTCAGGTATTGCAGCAAGGTCATGCGGGAGAGAATCTTGCGGTTGAACTCGTTGAATGTGAGCAGTTTGTGGATAGCCCAAGCCGAGACCAGGCAGAATCCCGCGACGAAAATGAACCCGAAGATTCCGTACATGATGGGATCGGTGATGCCGAGGACCTCGTGCAGATCGCGATTCACCTCGAACACTAACTTGTTGTGGTCCCAGGTTTGTCCAGGCCAGAACCACATCCAGCCCGGTCCGCGAATGAGTGTTCCGATGACGACCATGGTGCACCAAAGAATGATGAAGCCGGTGAGGAATGTCCAGATCGCGAAACGCCTCTGTTTATAGGTGTAGTAGCCGTTACCAAGCGGGTTCGTATCGATGTACGGGATTGCAATCAAGCCGACGATAATAAGAGTCGGCATCACAACGCCCGCGATCCAGGGGTCGAAGTAGACCAGCATCTCCTGCAATCCGAGGAAGTACCAAGGCGCCTTCGACGGGTTCATCGTCAGCGTCGGGTTGGCCGGTTCTTCCAACGGCGCATCAAGAGTGATGGACCAAACCATGAGGATGGCCGTCACGATGATCGCCGCCAGAAACTCGATTCGCAGCAAGTAGGGCCAAACGTGCACCTCGCGCGCCCAACCCTTTTGCCAGGGCTGAGTCTTGCGGTGATGCGTCTTGGCCATCTCAGGATCGGCCTCAAGCTGCTCGATCAGACGGTCGTTCGCGAAGGCCTGGCGAAAGGCGTACCAGGAGTAGAACGGGATGACGACCATCAACCCGAGAATAGGAATATTGTCAGGTAGCGAGATAATCGTCCAAAGTTGATGCCAGTCCATATATCCTTCTCCGACCCTACCTCTTGAGCGGTTTGATTTCTTTTTCGAGCATCATCGGCGCGGGGCCCGAAATACCGCCGTCCTTGCGGACACGCCAGAAGTGAACAATCATGAACGTCGCGGCGAAGCCTGGGATCGCAACGCAGTGCCAGATGTAGGCGCGCAGCAGCGTGTTCGAATCCACGATGGAACCGCCCAGCAGCGCGAAGCGAACATCGTTGTACGCCGTCATCCCCATCTGAATACCGAACGGACCCTCATGGCCCAGCATCGGGGTAGCGCGCGCCATGTTGGTGCCGACGGTGACAGCCCAGAAACCCAACTGATCGTCCGGGAGCAAGTAACCGGTGAACGACAACAGCAGCGTGAGCACGAGCAGGATGACACCGACCATCCAGTTGAACTGCCGCGGTTTCTTGTAGGAGCCCGTTAAGAACACGCGGTACATGTGCAGCCAGACGGTCAAGACCATGGCGTGCGCTGTCCAGCGGTGCATATTACGCAGTAGTTTTCCAAACGGCACGTCATGTTCGAGATACAGGATGTCGCGGAACGCCTGAACCTTCGTCGGGTGGTAATAGAACATCAGCAGAACGCCGGTCCAAGTAAGCACCCAGAACAGGTAGAACGAGATGCCGCCCATTCCCCAGGTGTAGTTGTAGGCCACTGCGTCGCGGTTGATTTTCGCGGGGTGCAGATGCAGAAAGACGTTACTCAGTACGCCGAGGGTGTGGCTGCGGGGCGTCTCGTCATGCTTGACGCGGAAGATGGACTTATAGAGATCCGTCTTGGTGGGCTTCTTGAGAGCCTCAATGTCGTCCGCCGCCATCGCCTTAATGGCATCGGAATCGATACCGAGCATCCCGTTACCGTTACCCGAAGAACCGTCGGTGGACTGCCCTGGGTCCTTCGTCTTGGTTGTCTCGTCCGCCATGCCGCCAACTCCTTGCAGGCCCGAAGGCCCGGCACATTTTCGAAGGCTATCGAGCAGGTGACCCTGCCCAACCCCACTGACCGCCCCGGCTCCCGCAGAGGCCTAAACCGCTATGTACGCCCCCGGATACTCGTCAAACTGCGTCTGCTTGCCCTTTTCCTGCTTGTAGGCCACGCTCGTGTCGACCACGATTTGCCCCTCAGGGTCGAGTTCCACCTTCGCGCGGTCCATCGGCCGCGGCGCGGGGCCTTCGTAGTTGACACCTTCCGGGTCGTAGCCACTGCCGTGGCAGGGGCACTTGAACTTTTGCTCCGACTGCTTCCAATCCGGAGTACAGCCGAGATGAGTGCAGATGGCGGTGATGACGAAGAGCCGCTCGGTGTTCTTGACGACCCAGATCCGCTGCGACTTCTGAAACTTCGTGTCGACGCCAAGGCCGAAGTCGTTCGGCGTGCCGATACGGAACACCGTGTTCGGCTCGAAGATCGTCCGCGGAAAGAAGAACCGCAGGAACATCAAGAAATTCGTCGTCAGGAAGCCGGAGATCGCGAAGCCGACGAACAGCCGCCGCGTTCGGACGGCGTCCTTGCCTACTTCGGACTTCTTGAATCCCTCAGTTAAGCGGGAGAGGAAGAAAGGTTTCGCATCCGCCGGAGCGTCCCCCTCCGCTCCGGTTTGGCCCGTATTCGAGTCAGCCATCTACGCCTCTTCTGTCACCGAACAACGTTATCGGCAAAAGACACCCCGGAAACAGATCTTCCGTCCGGCAACCTCATAGCGTGCCGTTTAGATGTAAGGGGTGTCAAGCGCAAGAGTCGAATTCCTATAGAACAGTACGCCCTCGCGTGACGCCAAGAATTATATCATCGAATGTACTTCACCTTACAGTCGGCTCCGGAGGGCTTCAGGTTGGGGCCGCCAAACGGGCTAAGAAGCCCTCGGCGCGCTCGAGATCGGCCGGGACATCGACGCCGATCCCGACGTAGTCATCCGTAGGGATCACGAGAATCCGCTCGCCGTTCTCGAGGACACGCAACTGCTCCAGGGCCTCGATCTGCTCCAAGCGCCCCGGCGGCATCGCGGCGAACCGCAGCAGGAAGTCCTTGCGGTAGGCATAAAGGCCGATGTGGGCAAAGGCCGGCGCTTGCTCGCCGCGCCTGGGGTACGGCATCAGGGATCGCGAAAAGTAAAGGGCGTAGCCGTGTTGATCTGTCACGACCTTGACGACGTTGGGGTCCTGAAGCGAAGGCTCGTCGGTGATGGGATGACAGAGTGTGGCCATGGCCAAGTCCGGCCGGGACCGAAACGGAGCGACCGCCTGGTCGATCACCGCCGGCGAGACGAACGGCTCGTCGCCCTGAATATTGACGACGACATCGACGTCGAGGTCCCGCGCCACCTCGGCTACCCTGTCGGTGCCGGAAGCGTGCCGCGGCGAAGTCACTACCACCTTGCCACCGAAGTCGCGCACGGCCGCCGCGATGCGCTCGTCATCGGTGGCCACGGCGACGAGTGAAAGAGTCTCGGCCTGCGCCGCCCGCTCGTAGACGTGCTGGATCAGGGGACGGCCGCCCAACAGCGCCAACGCCTTGCCCGGAAAACGGCTCGAAGCGTATCGTGCGGGGATGATGCCGACGGCTTTCATGGACTAGTGTTCCAGGCGGAAGGGGCGACAAAACGCTGTGCTACATTGGGCTTCTGATCCACTCATTGTGCCATGGCTGATACACCTTTCGAGACGCTACTCGATCTCATGGCACGGCTGCGGGCTCAGGACGGATGCCCCTGGGACCGCGAGCAAACCCTCGAATCACTCCGCCGCTACCTGATCGAAGAAACCTACGAAGTGATCGACGCCATCGAGCGAAAAGACTGGACCGGGCTCGCCGAGGAACTGGGCGATGTGCAGTTACAGATCGTCTTTCAGTCGCAGATCGCCAAAGAGAATGGCTGGTTCGAGATTGATGACGTACTGAAGCACATCAACGAGAAACTGGCCCGGCGGCACCCGCATGTATTCGGAGCTGAGTCGGACGATACCGCGGGCGAGGTATTGCATCGCTGGGAAGAGATCAAGGCCGAGGAGAAGCGCCAGGCACGGAGTACCGGCGAGTCCGAGCCAATGGATTGCGGACTACTCGCCGCGGTACCCCGCGCCCAACCTGCGATGCTCGAAGCCCGCGAGATCAGCAAGAAGGCCGCGCGCGCCGGCTTCGAGTGGCGCAGCGCCGATGAGCTTGTCGATAAAGTCGGAGAAGAAATCGAGGAATTTCGGGAAGCGCGAACGGCCCAAGACCCTGACCGCGCAGAGGACGAGCTTGGGGATCTGCTCTTCCTGCTCGTCAACGTCGCACGGCGGTCGGGCGTCGACCCGGAGCTCGCCTTGCGGCGAGCCAACCGCAAGTTTCGCGATCGTTTTGGCTACATCGAGCAGGAACTTCGCGACAAAGGGCGTACGCTGGAAGAAGCAGACCTCGAAGAAATGGAACAACTATGGCAGCAGGCCAAGAGCCGCTAGCGGCGGATGAGATCAAAGTCCGCGTCCTCTCGGAGCATGAGGAATTCCGGGCAACGCTCGCCGTGCAAGTGGGTGTCTGGAAATTCTCTGAAATCGATCAGGTGCCGCCGCGCATCCTGAGCGTGTCGAAATACATCGGAGGGCTGATCCTGGGTGCCTATCACGGCGACCGGATGGTCGGCTTCAGCTTCTCGCTACCCGGCATGAAGCGCGGCGGAGCCCGCTACTGGCACAGCCACATGACCGGGGTGATTGACGAGTATCAGAATCGCGGTATCGGCAGGATGATCAAACGGAAACAGCGCGAAGAAGCGATTGCCTCGGGGGTCGAGCTGGTCGAATGGTTCTTCGACCCGCTGCAGACCCGCAATGCCCACTTCAACATTGAGAGGCTCGGCTGCATTGTGCAGCGCTTCCTGCCGAACCAATACGGCATTACGTCGTCGCCACTCCACGGCGGCTTGCCGACGGACCGGCTTGTCTCGGAATGGCACGTGATGAGCACGCGCGTTGCAACGATCGTCGCGGGCGGGGCATTAGGCGATCGCTCGGTCGATATGACAATCGCGATCCCGCGTGATATTGACGATTGGCGAGCGAACAACCCGGAGCGCGCCCGCGCCCTGCAGGACCGCGTTCGCCAGGAGTTTCAATACTGCTTCGAGAAGGGCCTGGCAGTGATCGGCTACGAACGGAATGAAGCGGGCGGAGCATATCAGCTAGGGTCTCCATGAAAATTGATCGCATCACTCTGCGCGAGATCAAGATGCCGCTCGTGCATCCTTTCGAGACCAGCTTTGGCCGCACCACGGAGCGCCGCATCCTGCTCGTCGAGGTTGAGGAGAACGGAGCCACGGGCTGGGGCGAGGTCACCTGCGGCGAGCGGCCTTTCTACAACGAAGAATGGGTCGACGCGGCATGGATGATTTTGCGGAATTTCGTCGCGCACCAAGTTCTGAGCGTGGACATTGGCTCCGCGGCGGAGATCGCGGGACGGAGTTCACACATTCGCGGGCATCAAATGGCGCGTGGCGGGCTAGAGGCCGCCACCTGGGACCTGGAAGCCCGCCAGCTTGGCATGCCGCTGTGGAAGCACATCGGCGGAAGCCGCACAGCGATTGATTGCGGCGTGTCGATCGGGATTCAGAACTCCGTGGACGAGCTGCTCGGGCTCATCGAACGCGAAGTCACAGCGGGGTACCAGCGCATCAAGATGAAGATCAAGCCGGGCTGGGACGTGGATGTCGTCCGGCAGGTGCGCGCTGCGTTTCCAGAGATCCGGCTGATGGCCGACGCCAACTCGGCCTATACGCTGAGCGACTCGGCTCACCTCAAACAACTTGACGAATTTAACTTAATGATGATCGAGCAGCCGCTGTCGCACGACGACATCATTGACCATGCTCAACTTCAAGCACAGCTCGACTCGCCTATTTGTCTCGATGAGTGCATCCGCACCGCGCGGCACGCCGAGCAGGCCATTGAGATGAAGGCTGGCCGCATCATCAACATCAAGCTTGGGCGGGTCGGCGGGTTTTCCGAAGCGCTGCTGGTACACAACGTGGCGCGAGCGCATGGCATCCCCGTGTGGTGCGGTGGGATGCTCGAAAGCGGCATCGGCCGGGCTCACAACATCGCTCTGTCGACACTTGAGAACTTCACGCTGCCCGGTGATGTGTCGGCGAGCAAACGATATTGGACGCGGGATATTATTGACCCCGCTGTCGAGGTCAGCTCAGAGGGTACGATCACGGTAAGGGATGAACCGGGCTTTGGCTTCGAGTTGGACCGCGAGTATATTGACGAGTTGACGGTTCGTGAAGAGACAATACATTAGCAGTCCGACGGTCGCGTCGAGCCGTACCCCGACGTTTTCTCGCGCAAAGGTGACTGGACGGTTCGCATGATCTTTCTCTGGATTGGATTGTTGCTGCTGGTTGTCGTAGCAATCTATGACCTCGTCCAAACGAAGCACGCCATCCTGCGCAACTTCCCGATCATTGGGCATTTCCGCTACTTCTTCGAAGAGGTCGGGCCGGAACTGCGGCAATACATCGTCACCAGCAACGACGAGGAGCGCCCGTTCAGCCGCGACGAGCGCCGCTGGGTCTACGCCTCGGCGAAGAAAGAAAACAACTACTTCGGCTTCGGCACCGACAACGATCTCGAACAGTCACCGAATCATCTGATCATCAAGCACGCTGCCTTTCCGCATCACCCACCCGCCGACGGCGACCCACCTGACTACCCGCTTGCCTGCGCCAAGATCCTCGGCGCCGACCGCAAGCGGCCCAAAGCTTTTCAGCCGCAATCCATCGTAGGTATCTCCGCCATGAGCTTTGGGTCGCTCAGCGCGGCGGCGATCGAGGCGCTCAACCGCGGTTCGGCGCTGGCAAACTGCTTGCACAACACAGGCGAAGGCGGCGTGTCGCCCTATCACCAGAAGGGCTGAGAGCTGATCTGGTAGATCGGCACGGGATACTTCGGATGCCGCGATGACGCTGGGCGCTTCGACCTGGGGAAGCTCAAAGATGTAGTCGCCGCGAATCCGGTTCGGGCCCTCGAGGTGAAACTCAGCCAGGGCGCGAAACCGGGCTTGGGCGGTCTACTGCCGGCGGCGAAGGTCACGCGAGAGATCGCCGACATCCGATGCATCCCCATGGGCAAGGACTGCGCGAGTCCGCCCGGCCATGCCGTGTTTCATGACGTCGACAGCATGCTTGACTTCGTCGAGACGCTGGCCGCCGAAACCGGACTGCCCGTTGGCATCAAATCGGCGATCGGCGAGATTGAGTTTTGGGAACAACTTACTGATCAAATGGCAACGACTGGGCGCGGAGTCGACTTCATCACGATCGATGGCGGCGAAGGGGGAACCGGCGCGGCCCCTCTCGCTTTCAGCGACCATGTCGCGCTGCCTTTCAAACTCGGTTTCAGCCGTGTCTACCGCGTCTTCGCCGAGCGTGGCTTGCAGAACCGGGTCATCTTCATCGGATCGGGGAAGCTCGGCTTCCCTGCCTATGCACTGCTGGCGTCCGCGCTGGGGTGAGACATGATCAACGTGGGCCGCGAAGCGATGTTGGCGATCGGCTGCATCCAGACACAACGCTGCCACACCGGACATTGCCCGACCGGAGTGGCCACGCAAGGCCGCTGGCTGATGCGCGGGCTCGACCCGACCGAGAAGGCTCCGTGCTTGGCGAACTACATTGTTTCGATGCGCAAGGAGTTAACCCAACTTAGCCGGGCGTGCGGCGTGGCGCATCCGTCGCAAGTCTGCGGCGATCACCTCGAGGTGATTGACGATCACTTCGGCACGCGATCGGTCAAAGAGATATTCGGCTACAAACCGGCCTGGGGAGTGCCCTGCCCCGAGGAGCAGCCGAAGAAGGAGACGTCTACGTCCGTCAGCCAGCCGCGGGTGTAGCTGCTCTGAGATCCGGGTAGGGCCGCCAGCACGGCATCTCGTACCTTTGCTGGTTGTATCGCCCGCAGCCGCGAGCTTTGCGCGCGGAGGCGCGAATCCACATTCGCGCCTCCTTTCCTGCTCGTGCGGTTACAGAGGGGTTGGGGACGGGCTTCGGGCTCACTAGACGTACCGGCAAGCAGAGGCGTACACTTCGGTTGGCCCGGCGGCGCTAACCGTTGTCGCTTCGCGCTTTTCGGGCCGTGGAGACTTTTATGGAACGCAGAGATTTTCTGAGTAACGGTGTGTTAGCGGCCACGGTGGGTACGTCGGCCTGCACGGAGTCTGACAGCGGCAAGGGCGGAACTCCCAGGCTACTGATCACCTCGGGTGAACATCCGCTGGCGGGGATGCTGGCGGACAGCCTGAGCGGCAGCTACGAGGTTCTCCTCACGAGCCGCAATGCGATCGAGTCCAAACATCCATCGCGGCAGTGCGAACTGGACCACGAGGAACCGACGGACCAACTCGTCGCCGGCGTGGATGCGATCGTCCATGTGGCAGAGCCGCTGCCGGATGATGACTTGCATCAGCAAATCGATCACTGCACTCGCCGGACCTACAACTTGCTGCTTGCCGCCGCCAAGGCAGGCGTGCGGAAGGCTGTCTATCTAAGCACGTTGGAAGTCATGACGGCCTACGGCCCGGAGTTCGTCGTTGACGAAAGGTGGCAACCCAGGCCGCAACTCACGGGACCGACACTGCCGAAACACCTGGGCGAATACACCTGCCGGGAGTTCGCGCGGGCAGGCAAGCTCCCCGTTGTTTCGCTACGGCTTGGCAAGGTCGTACCCTCCGATCAAGTCAGCAGCGACCCGATGGCGGTGACTGAAGAGGACGTTGCTCAAGCCGTCCGACGCGCGCTCGTCATGGAGGTCGAAGATACTGGTTCCAGCCTCGCCCGCTGGGCGGTCTTGCACATTTCATCGGGGTCGCCAGCAGCCCGCTTCGACTCGAACCGAGCGAACCGCGTACTCGGCTACGAGCCAGCTCACAACGGCTGACAGCAGCGAGACGGAGCGAAAGGAAACCACTATGAAAGCCCTGATCATTGGCGCGAACGGCTATCTCGGTCCCCACGTAGTGAAAGCTCTGGAGGGCGAGCACGAGTTACTCATCACCGACATCAAACCTCCTCCCACCGCAACATCTCATGAGTTCCGCAAAGTTGACGCGACCAAGCTCGACGAAGTGATGCAGGCCGCCGAGGGCATGGACACGATCATCAATCTCTCCGTCGTCCGGCCTCACCGCGTTCTGGCGTTCGGCGTGAACACGCTCGGCTGCTACAACGTGATGCTGGCAGCTGTTGAGCACGGCATCCGCCGCGTAATTAATACCGGGCCGCACTTCACCGTCACCGGACCGCCCTACGAAGGGTTCGACTTCGATATCGGGCCGGACATTCCACCGCAGTCCGGCACGAACCTCTACGCCCACTCGAAGTCGCTGGGACAGGAAATTTGTCGCGTCTTCACCGAGCATCACGATATCTGGGTGCAGGACTACCTTTTCTACAACTTCCGCGACCCGGCCGATCTCAAGCCCGGCGGAGGCGGCGTACCCTTCCAGATTTCGTGGGCCGACGCGGGGGAGATCTTCCGCTTGGGGCTGGCGATCGATCTCGAGAAGTTGCCTTCGAAGTGCGAGGTCTTCCTCTGCTTCGGGGAGATGCCTCACGGCAAGTTCAACAACGATAAGACGAAGCGCATCCTCGGCTTCCGACCGAAGGATGATCTGTCCGCACAGTGGAGAAGACCCGTATGAAACCGCAGCACCATCCCCTTCCCGTCACCCGAAGAGACTTCCTCCAAACGACGGCAGGCGCTTCCGTCTTCGGCGGACTCCTTGCCGGCTCGGCCGGCTCCGCGTACGCCGCGAAGAAAACCGCCGACTCGGTATTCGGAGACATCCGAATCACCGAGATTAAAACGCACGACATCACGGCCGAGTATCAAGACTGGATCGCCTACCAGCTCAATCACTACTACGGCCCGCGTGGGCGCAGCGTGTACATCGTCCACACGAACAAAGGCATTAGCGGCCTAGGTGAAGGTCAGAAGGAACCCAGCGAGACGGTCGAGCAATACGTCGGCACCAGTCCTTTTGATTGGGTGGGGGACGAGACGTCATTGCCGCTCGGCACGGCCATGTATGACTTGATGGGCAAGGCCGCTGATATTCCCGTCTATAAGTTGTTTGGCCAACGTTACCGGCGATGGGTACCGGTGAGTTCATGGACCGTTTCGACACATCCGAAGCGCATGGCAGAAGCTGTGCAGCGGTATTCCGAGCAGGGCTACACCTGGATGAAGTTTCACCTCTCGCCGTTCGAGAACGTGATCGACCAGACCGAGGCCATGCAGGATGTCGCGCCCAGGGATTTCAAGATCCACTACGACCTCACGATGGGCGGTAGCCAGGACCATATGTTCGACCTGCTCGGACGCCTCGCGGAATACCGCATCGCGGGCTGCTTCGAAGACCCACTCGAACCGAACGAGATCGATGGCTATGTCGAGTTACGAAAGCGGTTAAATCTCCCGCTCGTGCTACACCACAACGCGATGGGCTTTACGTACTCCGTTCTACACCGCGCGGCCGACGCCTACATGATGGGGCACTCCCGGATCGGCAAGGCCGTGCGCAGCGCCGGCGTATTTGAGGCCGCCGAGATGTCATTCATGCTGCAAAACGTTGGCGGCAACATGACGCGTGCAATGACGACCCACATGCAGAGCGCATTCAAAGCCGCGGATTTCCACTTCATCGATTCGTCGGAGACGTGGAAGTCCGATGTCGTCAACGAGCGGCTGGAACCGGTGAACGGTTTGATTCGAGTTCCGGAGAAGCCCGGCCTTGGCGTCACGCTGAACGAGGAAGAGTTGGAGCGGCTAGAAAACCTGGAGATCCCAAAGCAGCCGAAATGGATCATCAAGACCACGTTCGACAACGGGACGAAGATGTTCAACATCGCCAATCCGGCGGATTCGATCTTCATGGTCCGCCCTGACCGGCGGCGCCTGTTGCCGGTCAGGTATGACCATCCTCTGACAACCGAGTACTGGGACGACGACGGCTCAGTCGAATACAAGCAGATGTTTGCTCGTATCGAACGAGAAGGCGTTGTGCTGTTGAAAGAGTAGACCAGATAGCGGGTGCGGCCTTGGGCTACTTTCCCTGGACGTAGCGATGACCGCCGTACGACGATCATCCGTATTGTTGATTAGCGTTCGACGTTCGTGCGCGCTAGCCGAAGCAGTTGCCACGAAACAAGGCAGTCGGACACCCTCGGCGATGACTGATCGCGGTCGTGGCCGTCGGCAAGCTGACAGCCGTAGTATAATGTAGGCAGAATATCTATCCGGCCGCCGCTCGGTGGCCATCGGCGCACAACAGGGTCTCCTGACAACGGATCGCGCCGCTTGACTCGATCCTCACTCCTATTGCTGTTGTATGGGTTTGAACATTGTGCGGTGTTCGCTCAGCGCAAAGCGCGGGAGGCCACCGAAAGGTAAATTTCCATATGGTTGAAGTATCATCCCGGTCCAAGACCGGGTTCTCGCAGTTCAATCTGCGAACCAATATCCAGAAGGGCATTGACGGGCTTGGTTTCGTCGACCCCCGGCCGATTCAGGCGGAGACCATCCCGGCGGGCCTCGCCGGAAGTGATGTTCTGGGCTTGGCCCAAACCGGAACCGGCAAGACGGCTGCGTTTGCCCTGCCGATTCTCGAGCGCTTAATCGCGGACCCGAAGCGCGGTCCCCGGGCGCTGATCGTCGTTCCCACACGGGAATTGGCGATGCAAATCCACGAAGAGATCAAGTCTCTAGCAAAGTTCACCGACGTCAAGGCCATGACGATCTACGGCGGCGTACCGAGCCCACAGCAGATCCGCAGTCTCGCAAAGAAGCCGGACATTCTGATCGTTTGTCCGGGACGATTGCTCGACCTCTATGGGCAGGGCTACGTTCCACTCGATGGCATCGAGATGCTCGTGCTCGACGAAGCGGACCGCATGTTCGACATGGGGTTCCTGCCGGACCTGAAGCGGATTCTCAAGTTGCTCCCCGAGAAGCGCCAGAACTTGATGTTCTCGGCGACCATGCCGCGGGAAGTGCGCTCGCTCGCCGACGCGGTATTGCGGGATCCACATGTGGTGGAACTAGCTCACTCCATGCCGGCGGAGACGATCGAACACGCGCTCTACATCGTGCGAGCGCCGCAAAAAGCGCAGCTCTTACGGCACCTATTGAAGGGCGATGACTTCCGCTCCGCAATCGTATTCCTGCGCACAAAGCATCGCACGAAGCGGCTGGCCCAACAGCTCAGCCGGGCGGGGCACAATGCCGTTAGCCTTGAAGGCAACATGACGCAGGCGCAACGCGACCATGCGATGAAGGGTTTTCGCAGCGGCCAGTACGACGTTCTCGTCGCGACTGACATCGCCGCCCGCGGCCTCGATATCGCCAACGTTTCACATGTGATCAACTTCGACGTGCCGGGCACCCCCGACGACTACACACACCGCGTCGGGCGCACGGGCCGCGCGGAGAAGAGCGGTATCGCGTATACGTTCGCGGCTGTCGACGAATTGCCGAACGTCCATGCGATCGAGCGGAAACTCAAGTCGAAGATTCCACGGCGCGAGTTGCCGGAATTCGCTCCCGAAACGCTACCAGTTCATGAGCCGCGGGAGCAAATCGCCAAGGTGGAGGGCAAGACGTCCGTAACGCAAGACCGTCCGAGCCGACCCCGTCGACGGTCGCGACCTCGACGCCCCCCGCGCAAGCGCAACGAGACGACCTCGTAAGGCTTTTTCAGCAACGCGGAACAGCGGGATTCGATAGCGGTGCATCGACGTTTCATATGTTGAGCACTAAGCAGGCATGGGCCGGGGCGCAGTTTTTCGCACAACTCCCCGGCTACCTGCGACATCCGCTAAGCATCGAAGCGGTCCACCGGTCCCTTGCGGATCGTCTTGGGCGGCGACGGGACGCTTACCGTCGAGCGCCGCGAGTTCTCCACCACCAAGTCGGGCAAGATCAACTATCTGCATGCTTAGCCACGGCGGCCCCCTCTATAGTACGTTGATACGTTGAAAACGCTCAACGATATTCGCGTCCTCGACCTTTCTCAGAACCTGGCCGGTCCTCAATGTACTCAAATCCTCGGCGATTTCGGCGCGGATGTTGTCAAAGTTGAGCCGCTGTCGGGCGACCCCGCGCGCGGCTGGGGACCGCCGTTTTGGGAAGGCGAAGCACCGCTGTTTCTTTCCGCTAACCGGAACAAGCGCAGTATCACGGTTGACCTCAAATCCGCTGGAGGACGCGAAGTCGTAGAACGCCTTGTCGATACCGCGGATATCTTTGTCCAATCCTTCCGCAACGGCGTGATTGAGTCGCTCGGTTTCGGACATGAGAAGCTCCGCGCCAAGAAACCGGAACTGATCTACGCCTCGATCAGCGGCTTCGGCTCCCAAGGGCCGCTCCGTGAGACTCCGGGCTACGACCCGCTCATCCAAGCCTATAGCGGCCTGATGTCGATGACGGGCCATGCCGACGGCCCGCCCGCGCGCGCAGCCGGCGCGCTCGTCGACATTGGGACGGGCATGTGGACTGCGCTCGCCGTGATGGCCGCGCTGCGTGACCGCGACACCACCGGGCAAGGAACGCACGTGGAGTCCGCGTTGCTCGATACCTCACTGGTCTGGATCAGCTACCACCTGACCGGCTACCTCGCCTCGGGCAACATACCGGGACGTATGGGCTCGGGTTTTACGATGTTGACCCCGTACGAAGCCTTCTCGACGAAAGACGGCGATCTGATAATCCTCGCGGGAAATGACGGCATCTTCGCGCGCCTCTGTGAAGCTCTCGGAATCCCCGAAGTCGCGACTGATCCGCGCTTTGCGCAGAATGCGTCCCGCGTTGCCCACCGCACAGAGATCACCGAACTCATCGCCTCGCACGCCGCCGAGTTCACTACGGCCGAGCTACGCACACTCTTGGAGAAGCATCGCGTTCCCTGTTCGCCGATTCACGATGTCTCCGAGGTCGTTGACGATCCTCAGGTCAAGGCGAGCGGCATCTTCGCCGAGGCCCCTCATCCACGTATCCCGGACTATCGAGAAGTCGCATTTCCTGTGCGCTTTGACGGAGAACGTCCAGGCGTGAGCCGCCCCGCGCCTCGGCCGGGCGAACACACCGCTGAGATTCTCGCCGAGCTTGACTACGGTGATGAACAAATCCGCACGCTCATCGATAACCGCTGCGTAACGACCGCCGACGAGTGAGCTTCGCTAGGTCACCGGACAGGGTCCGGAGGTTCTCCGCCTCTTGGTTTTTGGACGAACTGTCATGTTGTAGCCAAGGCCTGCTAAAAGAAGAACATGGAGTTCAAAGATACGATCACGACCGAAGCCGAACTGCGGGCCATTCTCGGCGAGCCCGACCCCACCGTAGCCCGCAAGGGCCGGCCTAGCTTCGATCAGTTTTCGCGGCAGTTCATCGAGCGTTCGCCATTTTGCGCAATTGCGTCGCGCAACGCCGTGGGCCAGATGGACGTGTCGCCGAAAGGCGACCCCGCGGGCTTCGCGCTCGTGTTGGACGACACCACCTTGGCTCTGCCGGACCGGCTGGGCAACCGCATCGGCGACACGTTCACGAATATTCTTGAGTCACCCGAGGTTGCCGTCATCTTCCTGGTCCCGGGAAAGGGCGACACACTACGTGTCAACGGCCGTGCTCAGATCGTCCGCGACGCCGATCTATTAGAGCGCATGGCGCACAAGGGCAAAGCCCCCAAATTGGCGATTGTCGTCTCCGTCGAAACGATGTACTTCCACTGCGCCAAATGCATGATCCGCTCGAACTTGTGGAAGCCGGAGGCTTGGCCCGACGTTTCGGGTCTCTCGTCATTAGGAACCGTTCTCAAGACCCAACTCGACTGGGATATCGAGCAAGAAAAGCTTGACGGCCTAATCGAGGAATCGTATCGTGATCGCCTCTACTGACGACGGCGACCGGGCGTGCATGCGTCCCTAGCCGCACCGCTTCGGGGACGGAGTGCGCACTACACCGCAAATCTCGTGCTGAAGTGGTTCGCAAGACACGTTCTCCTCTGTTCGGGAATGGTCGCTGGGGAAGCCGTCGTCTCGGATCCCAGTCCGCCGTCTTCAGTTAGGAGAACCACCCCTTCGCGTTCTTTGTTCTGACCGGGCGCACTGTTTACCGGTGTAACGCAATACAAAAAAATCCGCCGGCGTCCCGGCGGGTGATTTGTCGAATCAAAAAAGGGGTCTGTTTGCTCCTGAACCGAGGTCGACGTCAACTACTGTGGCCGTCACACCGCAGGAGCGGTGCTCTCCGTTCAGAAAACAAGAACGTAACTATTATCTCCAGCGGGGCCCTTCCTCGAAAGTAACCATGGCGAACATTCGTCCAGTATTCTGGACGACCTGTGAGTCTAGGGGACCGTGACGCCAAAGATTTCTTCGGATCTCTGCTTCAGGATCTTGACCAGGGGCTTGATGCGGGTGATCGGAACCTGTCCCGTGGTGCCGGTGACGCTCAGGGCTCCAGAGAACTCGTGCTGCCGGTTGAAAACGGGTACGGCAACACACCGCACCTCAAGTTCTTCCTCTTGGTCATCGACCGCATAGCGCTGCCGCCGCACCTTCGCCGCCTCGCGCTCAAGGGCGCGCGAAGAACTAATCGTCTTGCGCGTGTGCCGAGCGAAAGCCCTCTTCGATAGAAAACCCCGCAATAAATCGTCGCCGCTGTGCGCCAGAATCACTTTTCCAAGACTGCTGCAATGGAGATCCATCCTGCGGCCGACTTTCGTATCGAACTGGATCAGGCCAGGGGGCTCAACCTTCTGAATGCAGACCGCCTGGTCCTTGTCGAGGACGGCGAGGTGGCTGGTGAGATCCGTGGTCGTCTCCACCAGTTCTTGCATCACCGGCCGTGCGATCTACGCCATCGAAAGCGACTTCATCATGGTCTGGCCGAGGCCGTAAGCCTTGAAGCCGAGCGAGTAACGGCGCGTCGCCGGCGCCTTGTGTACGTAGTCGAGCTCTTCCAGCGTCAGGATGATGACGTGCGTACTGCTCTTGGGAGTTCCGAGCTTGCGACTGATCCCGGAAATATTCAGACCCCGCCGTGAGTTATCCAGGGTCTCCATGATCTTCATCGCCCGCGCGACCATGGTGGCGTAGGGTCTCTCTGGATTCCCATCCGACATACTGAACGATACTTCTAGATCATGGACGCACGTTTGTCAACTGCTTTTCGAGACCGCGTTGGGACAGCCGTCCGCCATAGTCCGCAAACCTATCTAAAACTATTTCAGATAGGGCAACATCTGCTTGAATTCAGGCCGGCGGCTATCGCCGAGCAGCTCATAGATCGCCATCTCGGCGGATGAGATGACCGCGCCCGCATCACGCATGCGCTGTAGCCCGATCTGTCGGTTCTCGGAGGTACGCGAACCGACCGCGTCGGCCGCAACGTGTACGTTATAGCCTTTGGCCAGCGCCCCAAGGGCCGTCTGGTTGACGCAGATATGGGCCTCCACGCCGCATACGAGGACGGTCCCGCCGTTCGGCAATGCGGCGGCTAGCTGCTCGTCGAAGACATCGTCAGCCATGCAGCCGAAGCAAATCTTGTCAATCGGTTCCTCATCGAGTAGATCAGCAATCTCCGAAACGGTGTCGCCCAGACCCTTTCGATATTGCGTTGTGACCAGCGTCTTCAGCGGAAGGATCTTGGCCAGACGGAGAAGTTTCTTCGTGTTCGCGAGTACCTCACGAATGCCGCTGATCGCGGGGGTCAACTTCTCCTGCAGATCAACGACCACCAACACCGTGTTGTCGGGATGAATGAGTCCGCTCGCAACTGCCATGGCCCGATTGTATCCGAACCGCGGAGTCTGTCAGATCTGCTAGAGAACGTCGGCGAGGGCTGCAGGGAAATGAGGGTACTGGAACTCGAAACCGAGCTCGAGAAAGCGTTGCGGCAGACACTTGCGGCCGGTCAGCGGGATCTCGGCGTTGGTCCCGATGATCGGGGCCGCCAGGCGGACTGCCCAAGCCGGTGTCGGCGGACTCCAGGGCCGTCCGGCGGCACGGCGGATCTCTCGCATCAGTTCGGCATTCGAGACAGGGTTCGGGGAGGTGGCATTGAAAACGCCTTCAATCGCCGGACGCTCGATCGACCAAAGGAACATCTCCTCGATGTCGGCCGGGTGAAGCCAGCTGATCCACTGGCACCCGCTGCCCGCCGTGCCGCCCAGGAACAGTTTTGTGAGTAGCAGCAGCTTTCGCATCGCCACGCCATCAGGGCCCATGACCGCCCCGATCCGCAAGATGGCTTTTCGCATCGAGGATGCCCCCACCTCTTGGAAAGTATCTTCCCAGCGCTTGCACACGTCGGCGCCGAATCCCTCACCCGCTGGAGCGTCATCGTTACAAACGCGGTCGCCAGCATCTCCGTAAATCGCTAGCGAACTCGACTGCACCCAGGCCTTCGGCGGAACACGACAGCGTGAAACGGCCTCGGCAAGGACTCGGACGGAATCCACGCGTGATGAAACGATCTCTCGGCGATTCGCTTCCGTCGGGCGGCAATCGACACTCTTGCCCGTTAGGTTGACGATAGCCTCCGCGCCATCAACGGCTCTCGCCCAGTCACCGAGAGTCTTGCCGTCCCAAGGCAGGATACGCACGCCCTCAACGCAGGCCGCTTTCGATCGTGTCAGGACAACGACATCGCGGTTGAGTGCGCTGAGGCACTGCGCAAGCAGGCGGCCAAGAAAACCGGAGCCGCCCGCGATGATCACCCGCTTTCTGGAAGGGTCAGACATGAAGATCCGTATATTCTGTTGTTTCTGTTATTGCTGAAATGCTAGCATGCTGATCTACTACGAACAGAGGCCAGTCCTCGAATGAAAGCTGTGCTAATGACCTACGCGCCGAACGAACAGGAACTTTTGCCCGTCGGAAGTCACGTCGTACTTGTGTAGCCAGGGGGCCTCGTCTTGGAAATTGCCGCGCGTGCTTGAGAACGTGAATAGCTTCTTGGCATCGCCGTGGGTGAAAGCCCCCTCGGTCTCGACAGGTAGGGACGCAATCGTGTCCTGCCCCATGATGTAGAAGAGCTCTTTGCCGTCGCCACGCCAACGGGGCTGTCCGCCCCCTCCGGCCCAGCCGCCGACCAATTCGCGGGACACCTTCCACTTCTTCGAAGGATTCGCGGTCTCGCAAACATAGACCTCCCACATTCCGGCTTCGTTTGATGAATAGGCGAAGTACGCGCCGTTGGGTGAGAACTTTCCTCCATCGGCCCAAACTCCGACCTTATTGGGAACGAAGGCCGACACGGCGCCGCTGTTCAGGTCGAGTTTCCAAAGCGTCCGGCCGGCGGGCTCGTTCTTGGTGAAGATCAAGAACTTGCCATCGGGCGAGACGTCGCGCGGATACTCGGACGTGCCCTCAGCTTCGAGGATGCGCACGGGCGCCTCCAGCGGATGAAGCTGGGCACGGAAGAGGTCGTAGCGCGGAATGCGGCTGCTCGTAAAAACGATCGAGCGGCCATCGGGCATCCACAACGGAAAGTTGTCATTGCCGCGAACGCGCGTGATGCGCTGTTTCTCGCCTGACGCAATATTGTGGATCCAGACGTCGCGGTCATTCATTTCACCGTTGCGGGATGAGACGGCAATACGCTTCTCATCGGGCGACAACTCGGGAAAGAAGATGGAATTCTGGACCGCGCCGACGCGTCCGAGGACGTCGCCCTGGCGGCTAACCCACACCATCTCTTGAGGCATTTCCTTCGCCTTGGGCTGTTGTGCGAGACAGACGCTTGTGCAGGCGGCGACGAAAAAACAGACGATTATTCTAAGCATTCGTCTATCGTAGTGGATTGCAGCACCACTCGTGGCCGCGCCACCAAGACCAGGTTCCGGGCGGCCTTAGCGGCGGTCTTGAAAAAACCGCTTCAGGGGCTGCATGCATTCCTCTGCGAGCAACCCTTCCGCGATTTCAACCTGGTGGTTGAGCAGATCCGAGTCCGCGAGACGGAACTTACTGCGTACGGCACCGAAGCGGAGATCACGAGTTCCAAACACCAATCGTGAGATGCGCGCCACAACCAACGCCCCGGCGCACATCGCGCAGGGTTCGAGCGTTACGTAGAGCGTCGTGCCCGGCAGCCGGTAGTTGCCCACCGTTTCCGCCGCTGCGCGCAGTGCTTGAATCTCGGCGTGCGCAGTCGGATCGCCGGTCGAGACAGGCTGGTTCGCCCCTTCGCCGATGACCTCCCCGCCCTTCACGATCACAGCGCCTACAGGTACTTCTTGACGGCGTTCCGCGTCAAGTGCTTGAGCCAACGCCAGCCACATGAAACGCTCGTCATCGGCGGTGAGTTGGGCGGGCATCTCAACAAGCCTAACACCCGCCCACAGTGCGATAAGATTGGGGTTCTCATGTTGCCCCGACCAGCAAGAATGTTGCCTCTGGCAGCTGCTCTACTTATCTCTTCCACGACCATATGGGCGCAAGACAACGTCTTGACCGTCCGGGAGAAGGAAGCCGGCTGGGTTCTTCTGTTCGACGGCAAGTCTCTCGACGACTGGATGAACCCCGATGGATCGCCGAGCCTACGGTCGATCGAGCAAGCCAGCATCAACGCCTACAAGTCCGGCGGCTACATGCTCGTCCACAAGAAGCAGTGGAGCAACTTCATCCTCAAAGCCGACTTCAAGATCGCGGCGGGCTGCAACAGTGGCATCTTTCTGCGCACCACGCCGCTCACTAAGAAGAATGGTAAGAGTCTCGGACACAACGGCATCGAGTTCCAGATCATGGATTCCGACGGCGCGGGCTACCACGACACGGGAGCGATCTATGATTTGGTGCGGCCAAGGCAGAAAGCAATGCGGCCGGTCGGTGAGTGGAACCATGTGGAGATCTCGTGTCACCGATACAGCGTCAGCGCGAAGTTGAACGGCATCGAGGTCTCGAGCATTGCGCTCGACCAGTTCGACAAGCCTTTCGTCCGTCCCGACGGTACGAGGCACAAATTCGCCTTCGCGTGGAAGGATCATCCTGGGGAGGGCTACATCGGCCTTCAGGATCACGGCGCCGATGTCTGGTTCAAGAACATTAAGATTAAGCCGCTCCGCTGACAACAGGGAGCGAGACTTCAGGGAGACCCGACTTGGCCATACTCGTCGATGAGAACGCGCGCCTGTCAAAGGCGCTAGACCTGCATCCGAATGTACTGGAGTACATCGTCAGCCTGAATCCTCACGACTTCAAGCGCTTGCACAATCCATTGATGCGGAAGCTGATGCCCCCGCGTATCCAACTCAAGCGTATTGCTGCGATGACCGGGACGCCGATCGTTGACCTGCTCGACGGCATCCATCATGCCACGGGCAGCGGTCTGACGGAGAATGATCGGCGGGTGCTCGCCGACCGCACCGCCGGCGGTGAGTTCGGAAGCACTGACTCGATCGAGGAGCCACCGGCTTGGGCAGTGGTTGAGCCTGCCGAGATCGTCGACCTGCTCGAAGCGGATGAGCGCCTCGATGCCGACCCGATAATCCCTATCACGCAAGCGATTCGCCGTGCCGGCCCCGGGGGAGTGGTTGTGATCAAGCACAAGTGGGAGCCGCAGCCGCTCTACGATATCTGGGACAAGGCGGGCGTCGATCACTGGGCATCCCAACATGGCGAGGGGGAGTGGTGGGTCTTCGTCCGCAAGGCGCCCCCTCCTCCGTGAGTACCGGATCTAAGCCCAACGTTCTTTTCGTGACTCCGTGGATGCCACGGCCAACCGGCAGCGGCCCCGCGATGCGCGCCTACTATTCACTGCGCGCACTGTCGAGGACGTATGAGCCTTACGTATTGATCGTCGGCGTATATGAACGTGACAATACTCCAGAGCCACCGCCGGATGGCGCCACGCAGTGGAAGTGGGTAGGGCTCCAATGGCGTTGGGATTTCGAGCTGGTTCGGCGCGGCGTACTCTTTGAATCCTCGGCGGACCGCTACTTTGACCGTTACGAGATGCCCTCAGAGTGGCGCTTCGCGACCAACCGCAGAGTTGCCGTTGCGGCTCAGGCGTTCGCAGGGGTGGGATTCGATTTGATCCACGTCTTCCGCCTCTATGCGACGCCTTATGCACAGCCGTACGCAGAGGCGTCGCCCGGGGCAATGACCCAGCTCGATCTGGACGAAGTCGAGTCGTCGACCCGCAAGCGGCTTGCCGACCTTTGCGAGATGAACGGGGACAGTCGGTCCGGGCGACGGTTCCGGCGCGACGCAGTTGGGTGCCTGCGGGTCGAACGGGCGGAGTTGTCAAAGTGGGGGCGCGTTCTGGTTTCGTCGGAGGTGGAAAGGGACCGTCTAAAGGCCGTCGCGGATTTGGCTCGAGTGGATGTCCTGCCCAATGTATACCCAGCCAGACCGCTCCCGCCAAGCAGGGAGCAGACGCCGTTCCGCTTTCTGTTCGTGGGACAGCTTGGCTACGACCCCAACGCGGATGCCCTGCGCTGGTTCGTGCGAAACATGTGGCCGTTGATTCGGGAACGCGCTACGCCGGAAGTCGCATTCGACGTGGTGGGAGCCGGGGCGCCGCGACCACTCGCTCGCGAGTTGAAGTCGACCGCGGGAGTTCGGTACTGGGGACGTCTCGATACTCTGGACCGGGTCTACAAAGAGGCGGGAGCCGTCATCGTGCCGTTGCGCGCCGGCGGCGGCACCCGCATCAAAGTGCTGGAGGCGTTCGCCCGCGGCGTTCCGGTGGTTGCGACGACAGTGGGTGTTGAGGGGCTCGATGTAGTTGCCGGAAGAGATCTGCTCATCGCCGACTCCGAAACCGATTTCGCGGCGGCGGGCCTCAGGTTGGCGGCCGAGACGAATCTTCGCCAGGAGCTTCGCGAGAATGCTCACCACCTGTGCGAAGACCACTACCAACCCGAAGCAATGGCTGAGGTATTGGCCCCATCAGTCAAAATTGCGGGGGCAATGATCGATCGATGACCGGAGTTAAGTACGTTTCGTTCTTCGACCGCGAGGGTTCCGGCTACAGCAACGCGGCGAAGCGCTACATCCTGGGACTCGACGCGCTGGGCGTTCCGGTGACGTGGACGCCGACCAACCCGGAGGGACATCGAGGCCCACTCCCCTATCAGCCAATCGAGTGCCGCGCGGCCGGCGATCCCGAACTACAACGCTTTTGCGGCCGTGACATTCCGTATGACACCGTGGTCGTTCATATGGTGCCCGAATACTTTCCCGAGTGGGTCGAGCGTGAGCCGGGCAAGCGGATGTTCGGTTATACGGTCTGGGAAACAGACTGTGTTCCGCGGCATTGGCTCGCCTGTCTCAACGCGATGGACACAATCATCGTCCCCTGTGACTGGAACCGGGAAGTCTTTGAGCAAGGTGGCGTGCGCGTCCCGGTCCGGGTCGTTCCGCATGCAGCGGCTCCGGCGGATCCAGCGGACCCGCCTCTCGGATTGAGTGCGCGGCAAAGTGACTTCGTCTTCTATTCGATCAACACGTGGTCACCTCGAAAAAATACGGCGGCGCTTCTCGAAGCCTATCTCAGTAACTTCACTCGCGATGACCCGGTGGTGCTTGTTCTCAAGACAGGCGAGTGGGACATGACAAGTCCCTTCCTGCCGGTAGTAAGACGCTTCCTGCACACAACAAAGAGATCGCTCCGGCGGATCATGAGCAGATACCCGAACGCGGCCCGCATTGAGCTGATCGTTGACCATCTGAGCGATGCTCAGGTGAGCGGCCTACACGCGCGTGGAGATTGTTTCGTCTCGCTGTGCCACGCGGAAGGCTGGGGCATGGGTGCTTTCGACGCTTGCCTACATGGCAATCCGGTAATCATTACAGGCTACGGCGGGCAGCTTGAGTACTTGCCATCGGAAGCAGCCTATCTCGTGGACTACGAGATGGTTCCCGTGGACGTATCGATGGCGAGAAAGTCGTATTCGCCAGACCAGCGCTGGGCCGAGGCCAAGATCGAACACGCCGGCAAGCTGATGCGCCAGGCCTTCGAGAATCACGAGGAAGCCAAGCAACGCGGGGAGGCTCTGCGGAAACACGTCTCGGCACGCTTCCATAGCGAGACCGTTGCCCGTCAGTTTGTGGAGGCTCTCACAGGCCGAACCACATGAGCCGTCGCATCCCCAACCAATTTCACTTCGTCTTCGGGCTACGACGGCAGTGGCGGCCGTTTCACCTGACACATTATCTGTGTCTCGAATCGTGTCTTCAGGTCAACAAGCCCGAGCGCGTGTATTTCTATTACCACCACAAGCCATGGGGACGCTACTGGCGGCTCATCCGGGACAAGCTAACCCTGGTGAAAGTCGACCTGGTGCCGTTGGTAAGCCGTCAGCGGTATGCCGAGCAACTTATCAATCTCTTTCGCTACGCTCACCACGCGGACTTTATTCGACTTGAAAAGCTCGTCGAGCACGGCGGAGTCTATGCCGACATGGACACGCTATTCGTCAACCCGTTCCCGCCAAGGCTGTTCGAGCAGCCGTTCGTGATCGGCAAGGAAGACGATGTGTATGACCCTCGCACGAACAGCAGCCGTCCTTCCCTTTGCAACGCGCTGATGATGGCCGAGCCCGGAACTGAGTTCGGACGAATCTGGCAGTCGCGCATGGCCGAGGCCTTCGACGGCACCTGGAGCAACCATTCCTGCTTCCTCCCACAAGAGATCAGCGAGGAATCCCCAGACCTACTTCACGTTGAACCGCGGCGTTCGTTCTACAAACACATGCATAACCCCGAAGGCCTCAAAACACTCTTTGAAGAGTGCGACCCGGATTTCAACAATGTCTACAGCCTGCACATGTGGAGCCATCTGTGGGCATCACGGTGGCGGCGCGATTTCTCGGGTTGTCACATGGGCAAACTGACGGAACAGTTCATCCGCGAAGTGGATACCACTTACAACATTGCGGCGAGAAGGTTTTTGCCGTGACACGATCGAAGTCCGGGCAGGCCAACCAAAACGAACCAGAAACCGTCTACCAAGGCGAGACGTACTTCAGACGATAGATTGGCCATGCGCGACCTGCGGACACAAATAGGAAGACGATTCCTCGGGCTGCTGCTTGGGATTCCGTCTTTGGGATTCAGCGCCGATGTGACCGGCGTCGTCCGCGAGATGCGGGATGGCCGCCTGGAACCCCTTCCCCGTGTGACGGTCATTGCGCGCCCGGCGGACGGCGGGAGAGTTTACGCGTCGACAAAGACCGACGCCGACGGCGCGTACGCTTTGCGGAACCTGCTGTCCTCACGTATCCAACTCACAGCTCGAAGGGCCGGATTCTACGCACACAGCGCCGGCGGCCACGACGACCGGCAGATCGTGCTGGATTGCTCGGTCGCGACGGATTGCTCCGGCGTCGATTTCGAGTTGCGCAGGGGAGCAGTCATCACCGGCCGTATCGTCGATGAGGTTGGTGAACCTTTGCAGGACGTCAACGTGAGTGCTGAATTGCCCGAATCCTCGGAGAGCACACGAGAAGCACCGCGAGTGAGCTCGCGGTCAGACGATCGCGGCATATTTCGGCTAGCCGGGCTACAACCGGGCGACTATCTCCTGACGGCCAAGCGTCGCCGGCGCGGCCCCGGCGAGTCAGAGAATCACTCCACGCCGGTCGAGATACAAGTCGGCGAGGGTGAGTTATTTGGCGGTGTTGAACTGATTGTCGATGGCTCGCCTGTCGACTTCGAGACCTTCAGCGTCTCGGGCAAGCTCGTCGGAGTAAAGGTCGAGGGAGGCGGCAGCATCACCGTCCATTCGCGGGCTCGCCGATACGGCAGCGGCGCGCAAGTTAAAGAAGACGGCTCCTTCGTGCTCAGCAACCTCCGCGAAGGGGAGTATGAAGCCCGCTATACAGTCCGTGCCACGTCCGGTCGGCGGCGATCCCCGATGCGCACGAAGCTCAACCGCTTCTCCGTGGACGGTGACCGCTCGGGCCTAGTCTTGCAGCCCGTCGCGCCCACGGGTATCCGAGGCCGCCTCATCATCGAATCAGGCGACCCGGACAAAATGATCCGCATCCGGCTCCTCAACAAGGACGGGAACTGGGCGATGGGAGCGACGGCCGAGGCTCCGGAGTACAAGTTCGAGTCGCGGGACTTTGAGCCGGGCGAATACCGCGCCGCCGTCGGGGTCTTCTTTAGCCGGGACAACGGCCTTTTTGTAAAGGAGGTACGTATCGGCGGAGAGGCCACAACAGGGGCGGTACTACACGTGAGAGAGGGAGTAATCGAGGACGTCGAATTCGTACTCTCCGACGACTTCGGCAAAGTGCACGGACGCGTGAAAGCGCCGAGCAACGGGACAGGCCTTCGCAAAGGCGCACAGTACACGGTCGGACTCAAGGGCCCCAATCGTATCCGCAGCGTCCAGGCCGACCAGCGCGGACGTTTCTCATTCGATGAGATCACTCCGGGCGAATACCAAATCTGCGCCTGGGAGGATATGACTCGCAGCCGCATCCGTAGCGATGAAGCGTGGGAAGAAGCCGGAGCGGCGGCGCGCACCTTCCCGGCAGAAGCGGGCAGCGACATCGAAATCAACTTGACGGCGGTTCAACCATGACGCGGTTGACTCTCTGTATCCCGCTCTTGTGCGTGGGCGCGGTCACCCTGTACGCCGCTCCACAAGGAGAGCCCGAACCCGTCATCGAGCCGGAAGCCGAGTTAGGCGGCACCATCATATCCGCCAAGACAGGCGAGCCATTACGCAGAGCGCGCGTAACATTGCAGCCCAACTGGCGGGGCATGCGGCGGGAGAATCGCAAGCAAACGACCACGGGCTTGAACGGCCAATTCCTGCTCCGCAAACTCGCCGCCGGCCAGTACACACTACAGGCCGAAAAGACCGGCTACGAAACACGCCGAGGCACGCGCATCGGCCAATTCAAACTCGCGCAGGATGAATCGAAAACGAAGCTTGTCATTCTCCTTCGTCCAGCGGCGGTGATCACCGGCAGAATCCTGGACAGCTACGGCGAGCCTCTCGCGGGCGCGCGTGTCGGCGCACTACGTCGTAACTTTCAGCCGGGCTCGCGAGCGTGGGATGTCGTCCAGATCACAACCACGGATGACCTCGGCGAGTACCGGCTCTACGGGCTCAGCATGGGCAAGTACATCGTCGGCATCTCTCCGCCTCAAGAGCCGTCACAAGAGGGCGCATTCATTCTCGAACAGCTACCCGCCTTCTATCCCGGCGTGCTCACGCCCGAGGAGGCCGCTCTATTGAAAGTGTCGTGGGGAACCGAGTTGGAAGCGATCGACATGAAGCTGGCTCCGGCTCCCGCGACGGTCGTTTCGGGTCTTCTAGCCGACGGTGATACCGGCGAAGCGCTCATGGGATACCTGACCATTCAGACGGACGGTGGCGCTCAACTCGGTAACCTCCAAACCACCGAGGATGGCCGTTTCGCTCTGTACGGCTTGCCGTCAACCGATCTCGCAATCTGGGCTACAAGCCGAAGAAGCAGGCTCATGCTCATGGCCCGAGGGAAGATGCGGCCTTCTGAATCCGGCGTCGAGGAACTCCAACTCATTGTTCGGTCCGGCAGGCCGGTGTCGGGCAAGGTTGTACTTGAGGACCCACCAACCCAACCGGAGCAAAGCGAGGCAAGCCAATCGCAAAGCGAGCCACGCACATCAATGCTTCAATTGCATCCGACGACAGGGCGGCGGTTCGGCCGCCCGCATCGCGCGCGTATCCCCATCGAGGGTGGGCCCTTCGAGATTCAAGATGTACAACCGGCGGAATACCGGATCGATGTCTACGCTCCGCCAGGCGCTTACCTTCGAGCAATCGGACGTTCCGGCAAGGCCCTGGAGGGGTTCACCCTCAAGGTTCCTCACGACAGCACAATCACCGATCTGGAAGTCCGCTTCGCCTTCAATGGCGCGGCAATCAGCGGAACGGTCAAGGAAGGCGCGTTCGGGTTAGAAGGATTCAACGCCGACGCCCGTATCATCATCATTCCCGACGAACCGGAGAAGAGCAGCGCACGCACGTCGAGCCAAGTTGCCGAGGATGGTTCGTTCGAGATCACGGCACTACCTCCGGGCGGATACACCTTGTTCGCCGTAGAAAATAGATCGACGCTCGACCTGTGGGACCCTGATGTCCAACGGGCTTTTCGCGCGTCCGGTGAGCACGTCTCGCTGGACGCCAAAGGGGCAGCCACGGTCGATCTCACGGTCATTAAGGAACCCGAAGAGCCGTTGTAGAGCCGCGGGCCGTTGCCTTAGGCGGGCTTGTCGAACTGCGGGACCTTCATCTGTTCGCCGTCCTTCAGCGCCGACTGATGGCCGACGATCCCCGGCACCGTCATCGCGAGCGATTCATACACATCGATCGCCGGTTCGCGGTCCTCCACAAGCGCGTTAATGAACTCAGCACTAAGGAAGGTGTGGCTGCCGCCATGTCCCGAGGAGACGCGCATCGGCTCGGGCAGCCCGCTCCCATCGGCCCGCACCGTCATCGGTACGTTGATGCGAATGTCCCGCCGGCCGAAGTTACCGCGCACATAGAAGTAGAGCCGGTCCCCATCGCGATTCCAGAGCGTGTGGTTGATGAATAACGGCGTCTCCGCAATCCGAGGATGGCGCTCAATCAGGGCATCACGCATCTGTCGGAACGAGACCAGCAACCGCTTTTCACCACTCGCTACGTCGACCGCGAAGACGCCGTCGTCCTCTGGGTGCATGGCTTCGCCCGTCCAGTCGTACGCTTCCGGATAGCCGGCCACAGGCCTCAGCCGGGCCATGCGGCCATAATTAATCCCAGCGAATGCGCCGCCGGTTTGCGAGACGCCTCCGTTGCCGAACGGCGTGTCATCAAAGCGGTACTCGCGGAGACGGCGGTTCTCCTCGATGTCGAACAGGACACAGAAGATGCGGTTCGTCTCGGGATCGCGGTCATTGAAGAAGAACTGCGTGTCCGGGGCTTCGGGATTCCAGTAGAACATCGTCCCCTGCTGCGGATTCCACGCCCGGGTCGCTTCAATCTTGCGGACTGCGTAGTCGTTCTCGGTATCGATGAGGACGATGTCGGCCGCATCGGCAGCGGCAGGCATGTGGTCGTGAAAACCGACGTGCATCGCCAAAATGTACCGGCCCGAGCCATTCCACGGGATGTTCTGCACATGGCCGATGTAGCCGAAGAAGTGTTCTTGAGGACCGTGTGTGATTTGCTCGATTTCGAGTTGGATGGTTGGTTGGGGAGGGGTGTCCGGTTGGCACGCGGCGAAGAGCGTTGCCAGAGAAAAAGCGAGGGCAATGGTCCAGAGTTTCATGTGTAGGGCACTAAGGGTGTCTTTGCGGGTCGCGGCACGGCATGCCGTGGCCCTGCATCTTCGTTGAGTGTTCAATGGCCTTTTAGTAATTTGTCGAGGAAGGCGTAGGCCTTGAAGCGCGTCTCATCGGGGAAGTCGTGCTCGGCGACGGGGTAATGGGCGACCAGCTTGTCCGGCTCGTTGAAGATCCTTGCGTAAACCGACCGCACCGCATCATAGCAGCGCCGCACGCCGGAGACCTCGAAGTTAGCGTCGTTGATTGGCGCGTTGATAAAAACGGCGCGGGGCGCGATCGCGCCGAGAACTTCCGAGAAGTCAAACGGCATCTTGCCGGGGTCTTTGTCGTAGCGGTCGGCGATGCGCGGCATGTACTTATCCTGGCTCCAGCCCCACAGATCGCCACCTTTGTACTGGTGGAATGCGTTGAAGCCGCAACTTGTCACCGCCACCTTGACGCGCTCATCGAACGCTGCCAGGAACAGTGAGTTGTGTCCGCCCAGCGAATGGCCAATCGCGCCGATGCGCTCGGGGTCCACCTCATCCATCGACTGCAACAGATCAACGGCGCGCATGTGGTTGTAGATGCCCTTCATCGTGGTGCTGACGTAGCCCAGGTCGTAGGGGCTGGTCTGCGGCTCACCCATGTAGGGATAGTCGGGCGCGATCGTGACGTAGCCGCGCTCGGCAAGTTCCAACGCCGAGGCCCGCCGGGGCCGTCCGCCGACGCCCGCCACGATGCCCTTGCCGAACTTCACGGACGTCGGATGCGGAACCACCATCCCCGGCACACGCCCGGCACGTTTTTTCGGGATGAACAGATAGGCGTTTACATGGTCGCCCTTCTTGGCCTGATACGTGATCTTGCGCCGAACAATGTCGCCGAAATTATCCTCACGGATCACATTGATGGCGAGCGGCGGCTTTGGGTCGTTGGGCACGGGGCCCATTACGACCTGCATATTCGCCAGGATGTGTTCGCGACGCTTCCGCCAGTCCTGCTTGTTGCGAACCTCTTGCGGCTCGCCACTCACATCGAGGTAGTGCAGCAGGTTGAACTTGTCCTGATAGAAGGGCGGATCGGCAGCGACGGCAACCACTCCACACAGGAGCACGAGAACCACGAAAGCGTGTTTCATGTGGCCGAGTATGGCAAGAATACCCGGCCGTTTCAAGATACGCCGGGCTCTCGACTACGCGGCGTTAAGGGAACCCGTCGACGGGGCTCAGATTTGCAGTAACCTAAGCGTCTGCGGGTGCGCCCTTCGAATAGTGACCCCGGAGCACGAGCGACGAGGGATTACTGAGGGTCGATCGCCCATGCTAACTACCGTCGGACCAGCTGCTCGCGGATCCCGAGACAATCAAACTCGCGCGATCGGGAGACGCGGTTGCCTTCAACGAGATTGTTCGGTTGTACCGCGGCCGCATCCTTGGCACGGTGTATCGGCTGATCGGGCGCCCCGAAGACGTGGAAGACGTCACGCAGGATGTGTTCGTGCGGCTGTACTACTCGCTCGACCAATTGCGGCTTCCCCAAGTATTCGAACCATGGCTGCACCGATTGACCGTCAACACGACGTACGACTATCTGCGGAAGCGGCGGCGCTCGGCCGGGATCGCGATGGCGTACATGAGCGAGGAACAGGTCGTCGCGGCCGATGCGGTGGAGAGCGGCAAACGACACGAAGAGGACGTTGAGCACGACAAGACAAGGCAGATCGTCGGAGCACTGTTTGAGAATATGTCGGACGAAGATCGGATTCTGTTGACGTTGAAAGAGGTTGAAGGATTCTCTCTGAAGGAGTTGCAGGAGATTTACAAGGTCAAGGAGAATGCCCTGAAGGTTCGGCTGTTTCGAGCCAGGAAGCGTGCGTTGAAGGCCCTTGAGGGTTTGAAAGAACAAGGGAGAATTTGATAGAATCGCGACGGAGTGAGCTGATGAGCCGCTTATTGGAAGAGAAGCTGGATTGGTTATGGAAGGCCTACCGGGCTGCTTGCCGGGTGCCGGAACCCACGGCGAATTTCATGCCGGAGATGTGGTCGAAGATCGAAGCCCGCCGCGGGCCGAGTTGGCTCGCGCCTCTGCGGGTTTGGGCGACGCGTGTTGCGGCCGCTGCCGGAGTAGCCGCGGCGTTGCTCGCGGTATCCGTCGGGATGTGGCAGCAGCCTTCTTCGACGGAAATACTGGAGGTTGGCTACGTTGACTCTCTGGCTCAGGACGCCGACGAAGAGTTCGATGGTGATCTCTGGCTCTTGATAGGTAACAGCGAATGAACGGCCAACCAAAGAAGATAGCCGCTTTGTACCTCGGACTGGTATTCGTCGCCGACTCTGTACTCGGAGCGGCGGCGCATCGATTCTATGCCGTGCAAACGGCCGATGCGCGTGTATCGCAGCCCGCGAGGAAAAGTTCCAAGGAACGCCGGGCGGAACTGGTCACGTGCCTGCGGGATCAGATCAAACTGACCCAAGAGCAGGCCGCGGAAGTCAGCGCGATCTACGACGATGTCGGCGAGCAATACCACGAAGTTCGCCAAACGATTGACCCCGAAGTCAAAGCTCTGCGCGCTCAACGCGCGGAACGGATTATGGGCCTTCTGGACGATGAGCAGAAGATCAAGTACAAGGAGATCCTAGCAGAACGCGAGCGCAAGCGCGCCGAAAAGGGCTGTAACTGACGGCCCGCGGCGCTTGCCGCAACACTTCGAGCTAGACCCAGCGGCGCAGCCAGGGCAGCCAGCCCTTGCGCCCCACCAATTCCAACAGACTAAGAAGCAGGGCCAGCGCTAACAGGCCGGGCCATAGGTTCATGCTTGTGGCGATGGAACGGCCGCCGGCGTCGAATGCCGCGGAGAGGTCCGGCTGGAAGCGGCCTCCTGTCCAGGTTGCGATCTTCTGGAGCAGGCCTTCGTCGGAACCGTAGTCGGTCAACTCGGAGTTGGCGCGGTAGTGCGCGATCTCGGGGAAGACCTTGACATGGGAGGCCGGGCGGAGACGGAATAATCCAAAGCGATTGCCGACCGGGGCACGCGCCTCAAACTCCTGTTCGCCGACGCGCTTGAGAGAAACCGACTGCCGGAAGTCCGACGGGCCGAGAACGAACAGATCGGGCAGCATCTCAGGGATTGCGGCGGCGTTCCGGTCGGTGACGCGATAACGGGCGACGATCTCATCCGACGAGCTTTCATACCGCGCAATCGCCTCGGTAGCCGGAGAGCGCGGAAGTAGATCGCGCGAAAGATTCGTCCATAAGCGGTCGAATGCAGGACCGCCGACCCAGTTAACCGCCCAGCGCGCCTTCGCGTCGGAAGCGAAGACAGCCGCTCGGCCCAGGCCATATTGCCAGCGCAGCAGCAAAGGGTCGATCTCCTCCTCGCCGATGGTGAGCAGGGTCTCGGCATCGTCTTTCGCTTCGAACTTGACCCAGCCGAGTAGCGAGCCGGCCGCGTCGAGCGCAACCCCTTCAAGGATCTCGGCGTCACCGACGGCTTGGGGCACCACGGATGTCTCCATGATCGACGAGCCGGTGTGCTCCATGACGTCGCGCAGGACGATCTGTTCGAGGCCCGCCACATTGATCAGGAAGTAGGAACGGCCCTCGGCCGTTGAGGCAACACGCTCGAGATAAGCACGGTTGACGTCTTGCCCCAGGCCGACGGTCGAGATGGTGATTTGCAGCTTCGCGGCTTCGCGCGCGAGTGCGATGCTGTCGCCTTCTTCCGAGATGCCGTCGGTCAGCAGCAGAATGTGCTTATAGACGGAGTCGGTTTCGCGGATCTGGCCGAAGGCCTCGTGCAGCGCCGGAGCGATTTGTGTACCGCCGTCGGCAATGATGCCGGCGATAAGTTGCTTCAAGACCTCGGGTTCATCGTTTGTGCGGAGCGGAATGGCCCACTGGAAAGAATTGTCGAAGACCAGCACGCCGACGCGATCGATCGGGCGAAGGTTGTCCACGACGCCGATGGCGGACTGGCGGGCAAGCTGCATCTTCTTACCCTCCATCGACGACGACTTATCGACGACGAGAACGACCGACGTCCCCTCGGGCGTGCGCGGCGGGGCTAAGCTGGCGGGAAGCATCTCCCACAGCGGGTCACCCTCGTCTTCGGGTGATTCGACATAGAGGTTCTTCTCGCCGGCGACGAAGAGAAAGCCACCTCCGGCTTTGACGAATTCGGCGACCCGCGATTTCCCCGCATGGGACCAAGCCTCCACGTCGAAGTTATTCACGACGATGAGGGCGTACGGATCGAGGAGGCCGTCAATGCCTCCGACCGAGCGCTCGACGTCGAAACCCGCCGCTCCGAGGACTTCGCGCAAGTGCGTCTCGGTGTTCTGGGTATCGCCGGAGATCAGCAGAGCACGAGGCCGTTTGAATGTGACGGGGTGCGCGAACTGGACACTACCGAGTTGCGGAGAGGCGATGCTGCCGGTCAGCAGCGTTGCACCTTCGGTTTGCACGCGCGCGCGCGCCCTGACGACGTTCGCGCCGGCGGTCAGTTGAATCTCCGATCGGCCGATCACACGGCCTTCAGCCATGAGTTGTACGGTCGCCGGACCGGCGCGCGCTGTCACGACTTCGAGCACAATCGGCACACTCTCTCCCGCGAATGCCTGTGCGGGGGCGGAAACGGAGGCAATGCGCAGCTCCGGCGGAGTCTGACCGGCGAGTGCGAACGTATCAACGGGTATTCCTAAAGTGCGCGCCTGATGGGCGGCGCGTTCGATGGATCCGGAAGTCCCTTTGCCATCGGTAATCAAGGCGATCCGCGGCACCAGATCGGGGGGGAAAGTGCCGATGGCGTTGCGGACAGCGACTTCCAGATTGGTCGCGGGGGCCTGTGAAATATCGGAGCGGGATGGGCTATCGCCGAAATGGGTCGTCTCGTCGAATGGGACAACCTGGAGTTGATGGCGGCCCTGGGTGCCACGGAGTACGGAGAGCATCTCCTCCGCGAGAGCTACATCCGCTTCGTTAATACTGCCCGAGCGGTCGACGAGCGCGGTGAGCGCAACCTTGGTTTCGAAGACATTCAGACGCGGCTCAGCCAAGGCGAGCACAACCAGTGCGAAGGCAAGCGTCTTCAGGACGAGCGCCCCGCAGCGATAGGTGCGCTGCCATTCCCAGGCGAGCCAAGCCACTGGCAGGATCAGCAGGGTCAGAATCCACGTCGACTCGAAGATCATCGTACCTCCCTGGACTGCCCGACGGGCTCGTATTCGCGTGGAGAAGACGGCGGAGTCATGTTGAGCCCGCTAAGGGGCGCTGATTCAAAGCGACCGGTCGAGGCCCCAGCGGACACGGATCGCGGGGGTGAGACGCGACCGTAGCAGGTCCAGTCGAGCAGCCAGCATACGACGGCGAGCAGCGTTAGCCATGGCCAAAGGGGAAAACCCAATCCGACGACGACAGCCGACGGCGGCGGAACACCGCGCAGGGTCCTTTCGGGAGGTTCCCAGCGGCTCGTACCCAGCTCGGGCAGAGTCAAACTCCAGCCGGCTTCTTGGAAGGGCGTTTTTACATCTACGTTGCCCGGTGTAGGCATGAAGAAACGGAGACGCCCGTCCGCAAGCGACCAGGGCAAGTTGCTCGTCTCCGGTGAACGAACGGTAACCTGCCGCTCGTCTTCGACATCGACTAGGGTTTCCACAAGACCAGGCGATCCGGCCAATACTTGGCGACTCATGAATAGGTCCGGCGCGAACCATCGCAGCATGTTGGCGAATAGCAGCGGTGTCACGAGACGATTAGCCAACTGGGATTCAAGGGGGTCGAACCCGTAAACGACGGTCTTGCGGCCATCCCGTTCGCGGGCGACGACGACAGGCCCTTCGGCGGTTTCGGCAACAACGACGTCGCCGGGCTCAGGCGCGAATACCTGGGTGCGCGCGAGCATGAGGTCTTGCGAGCGGAGCCCTTCGGCGATGGGATGATTGGACAGCCACTGCTCGACCCGCGTGCGGCCCACGGTACGCGCGACCGGAATCGGCGAATCGTTGCGGGGCGGCTCGATGAAGAAGCCGGCGGTCGGGGCAGCGGGTGCGGTTCGATCGAAGACTTCGAGGTCCGGCTTCGTTGTATCAGAGGTGCTCGCGAAGACGGCCTGGACGGCGGGCGTCGCCGAGAGTAACGGCCGCCAAAGCGATTCGCGCTCCGTTGCGAATCGAACGACGCGCCTTCGGAAGGGCGGCAGGTTAAGGAGTGCGCGGTTGTTGCCCGCGAAACCGTCCTCTTCGGCGAGAGCGGCCGACAGGGCTCCGGCGCGCTCGGTGCCGAGATGGAAGATGACTTCCTGCGCTTCATCCGGCGGGATCGTGACGGCTTTGTAGCCGAGAGGCCGTTGTTCGAACTCGAATTCGACGCGGACGGACCGGGGCCTATCGCTGTGGTTGTGGACCCCCGCGACGACACGCCAGCGCTTTGGGTCGGCGGGATCTCGTTCGGCGCTGACCCGGGTGAGACCGACATCATCGACATCCTCACCGACGGCGATGTAACGCAGGAATGGCAGACCGGAGGTATCGACGCGGCCCAGCACTTCAGGCGATACGCGTCCGCCGCCGATGTAGACAATCTCGCCGACGGCATCGGACGTAGTGAGGTCGTCGGACCCAGAGGATGTCGCTGCCAACCGGAGGACGCTCTTGGCAAGCTCGATGGCGTCTGCCAGATTGGCGGCGGTCCAGTTGGGCTGCAAGGATTCGAGCGACTCGCGCAATGCTGTTCGGTTGGTGGTGAAGCCCTGGACCACCATCGGGTTGGCGTCGCCTTGGATCAACAGAACCGGATCGCCGCTGGGTAGGGCGTCGAGAAAGGCCGAGGTACGGGTACGGACGAGATCAAGCAGCGTGTCCGGCTGACCGGCTACGGCGGGCGCGCTCATCCAAGCAGAGGTTTCGAGAATGACGACGTGATGGCGCGGCGTTTGACTCGTGCCGCTAAAACGCAGGTCCGCGATGGCCAGCAGGATGAAGATCGCCGCCAACAGTTGCAGCAACAGTGACCAGGGCTGCTGCAAACGCCGGCGGCGCGTGGTCATCGGATAGGCGCGACGACGCGGCCAGAAGTAGAGAGTGGATACCACGCGGCGGCGGCGTGAACGGTCGTAGAAATAGAGCGCGATCACGGCCGCGCTGAGCGGGACAACGAAAGCCAGCAGTTCGGCCAGCGTGAGGTTCAGCAGTTCCATCAGTCGCGGCTTTCTTTCATTGCAAGCTCAACGAGCCGGTGAACATGAGCGCGCCGTAGAGGGCATCGCCGAGTTCGACATCGGTTGTGAGACGCAGGTAGCGCCCGCCGTTACGGAGTGCCACGTATTCGATGCCGTGTGCGTGTTGCTCGAACGCATTGACGTAATCATCAATGACGGAGCGGTCGACGCTCATACGCAGAACTTCGCCTGATTCGGCGTCGACGAGCTCGAACTCACCCTGGTCGGTGGGGGACGCATCCTCGGGGCCTGCGATGTGGAGAAGCATCAACTCCTGTCCGTAGTCGGCAAGGTACTGGAGAGCCTTCTGATCGTTTCCGTTGCTGAGAAAATCGGACAGGATGACGGTGAGCCCGGATGAAGGTCCCGCTTGCAGAAACTGGCGGGTAGCGCCGGCGAAATCGGAGGATCCACCAGTAGATAGTCCACCGATGAATCGCGAAGCGCCGGCGAAACGATGGCGACCACCCCCGGAACGATAGTTTTCCGCCATGGAGTCAGAAAAGGGCTGGATGACGATCGATTCGAGGCGCACAAGCCCGATGTAGCACAGCGCCGCAGCCAAACGGCAGGCGTAGGCGAACTTCGGTTCAACGCCGTTCTCAGAACCTCCGCAGGCCATGGACTCGCTGGTATCGATGAGGAGCCGAACGGGGGTGCGGGGCTCGGTGCGGAACATCTTCAGAAAAAGTCGGCCGAGCCGGAGATAGGCGCGCCAGTTGACCGAGCGCAAGTCGTCGCCTTGCTGGTAGTGACGGTGGTCGAGAAACTCGTGGCCGACACCCGCGTACCGCGAAAGATTATTGCCCCCCAAGAGACCCTGGAACGACTGCTGCCAGCGAATAGCGAGGCGTTCGAGACGCTCAAGCGTCTCGCGGTCGAGGAGCGGATCGGGCGCTTGCACGCCATTCAGACTATCAGAGGACAGTGCGCATATCGGACCGCCCACGGAAACGGTGCTGGGTATGATGAAGCAAGTCGATGGCAGTTGTCGAACTACAACGCGTCAGCAAGGTTTTCAAGACCTATTCGCATGGCGGCGACCGAATCAAGGAGTTCCTGACCGGGGGACGGCTGCGACGCCATGCGGAACATTGGGCACTGCGTGACATCTCCTTCGAAATCCACAAGGGCGAGACGTTCTGCGTACTGGGCGAGAACGGATCGGGCAAGACGACCTTGCTCAAGACGATCGTCGGGATCTTGCAGCCGAGCAGCGGAACCGTACAGGTTCACGGACGCGTCGCGGCTCTGCTTGAGCTGGGCTCGGGGTTCAACTCCGAGTTCACCGGCCGCGAGAACGTGTTTCTCAATGGAACGATCCTGGGGCTCTCAACGGCCGAAATCGAGGGGCGGCTCGACAACATCTTCGCCTTCGCGGAGTTGGGTGAGCACGTCGACCAGCCACTGAAGACGTATTCGAGCGGGATGATCATGCGGCTGGCTTTCTCGATCGCGGTGCAGGTCGAACCGGAGATTCTGATCGTGGACGAGGCGCTCGCGGTAGGGGACATCCGGTTCGCACAGCGCTGCATGCACAAGATTCACAAATTGCGCGAGCGCGGCGTGACGATCATTTTCGTGAGCCACAGCATCAGCGACATCAAGGCGCTCGGCGATCGGGCCCTGTGGCTCGAAGACGGCCGTATGGTCAAGCTGGGCAACACGAAAGAGGTGGCGCTTGACTACATGGCGGCGCTGGTCAAGAAAGACGCAGTGTATCTGCGAGGCGAGCGTGCAGCGGGGCGAGGCGGGAAGCGGCTGGACCCGCCTGCGGAAGTAATCACACGCCTGCCCGAAGATCCGAAGCGGCATGGAGATGGGCGCGGCAAGGTACTGGGTGTCACGGTCGTGGATGAGCACGGACAAACTTTGGAGGCGATCTCGCCCGGCCAGAGGATTGTGGCGCGTGTGAGTGTGCGAGCGAACGAAGAGGTGCGACTAGCGATCGTCGGCTGCCAATTGCGGAACGATCGAGGCATGGATTTTTCAGGGACCAACACGAGCCAGGAAGATGTCGCTTTGCCCATCATGCAAGCGGGGGACGTGATCACCGCCGACTTTCACCTGCACCTGCCGGGATTCGCCGCGGAATACGTCACGTTCACGCCCGCGTTTGCTGAAGGGACCGTGCATGAGTTCGCGGTGTGCGACCTCATCGAGGATGCGTTGCGTCTACCGGTCGAACAAGGGGCGCAGCCGGTCGAGGGGTTGCTGAATATTCCGTTTCGGGCAGTGACGTACGAGAAAGTGTCGGTGGCCGCGCCCGCTTCAAGCGTTCCTTCGTCCTAGCGTCGGGCGTGTAGGATAGAGCGCTCGAAGACGAATCCGGAGGAACGCAGGATACCGGAGTGCCTGCCGGCTTCGACGACTTCACGGAAGCCCAGCTTCTGAAGCAACTCGACAAGGCAGGCCTGATTGGGCCACCACCACGAAATATCGTCCGTTGTGGGATCGGGGCCACCGACGTAGAGCATGGCGGGGCGATCATCGGCCGTCTCGGGGACGAACTGCGAGAGCACGAACGTTCCCGCACACAAAGGGACGACAGCGGCCAGAGCCTGCAGCGGATTCAACGTGTGCAGCAGCACGTCTCCGATGAAGACGAGATCAAAATCCGAGGCGCCCAGCTTTTCTGGGGACAGGTCGTAGATCGTCGAATAGCAGCGGGTGACATTCGCTTGCAGGCGTTCCTGGCAAAAGCGGAACGGGCCTTCAAGGAGAGATTGATAATACTGGGCGGATCGGCCGCCTTCGGGTTCTTCCGTGCCGATCAACGCGTGGGTAGGGTCGACCATGCGCTCGATTTTGTCGATCGATTGCTCGACGGCCTGGCCGGGAAAGCGGTCAAGGGATTCGAGCGAAGGTAGCTCAACCGACGTGACTTCGGCACCACGTTTGGCGAATTCAAAGGCGAAAAACCCGGTAGCCGAGCCGACATCGAGGACGCGCATTCCGGACATGTCCTCGGGGAATTGGAAACGGTCGAGACTGTCGCGGAAATCGTAGAGCCCCGGCGTGACAAGTCCGTCACCGAGATCGATGACGTGATACCAGTAGTAGCGGGTAGCCTCCTCTAGACCCATGGCCCGGAGACGCTCGTTGAATTGGCGGGCCTCTTTGACGTAGTCGGTGGCGATATGTTGCTGCTCTTCGAGCGGAAGTTGTTGAACCATGACGAACTATCGAGTTTACAACGCGGGTGGTTGCGAGGCTGCGGACTAGCCTTCATTTCTCACCACCTGACGGCCGAAGCACGCGATAAGACCGCCATGACTTCGTTGCGCTTGCTTGCCGTGCTCAACGTACTGTCAAGTACGTCTGCGCGCGCCGAGCGGCTCGCGCCTCGTCCTGCCCGCCTTCTCACGCACTTCGCCTCGCCACGTGGTGAGAAATGCAGGCTAGAGCCCGAGAAGGGCGGCGACGAGGTTGCGCTGGATTTCGCTGGTGCCGGAGTAGATTCGGCTGCCGAGAGCGTCGCGGAGTTCACGCTCAAGCTCAGCTTCCTTCATGTAGCCGTAGCCGCCGTGGATCTGGATAGCGTCCTCGCAAGTCTTGACCCAGCTTTCGCTGAGGTGAAGCTTGACCAGGGCGGCTTCCATCACGCTACTCTTGCCTTGGCCGCGCAGCCAGGCAGTGTGGTAAAGCAGGTGGCGCGCGGTTTCGAGGCGCAACTTCATGTCGACGATCTTTGACGAGACCTGCTGGAACTTACCGATGGCTTGGCCGAACTGTTTACGCTCGCGGGCGTGCTTGACGCAGGTTTCGAGCAACCGCTGCATGGACCCGACCGCCGATGCCAGGATACAGCTGCGTTCCCAGGTCATCGAGCGGGTGAAGAGCTGGCTGCCGGAGCCCTCTTTGCCAAGGAGGTTCTCCTCGGGGATCTCGCAGTTGTCGAAGAAGACCTCGGCCATGGGTGACGTACGCAGGCCCATCTTGTCGAGCTTGCCGCCAACGGTGAAACCGGGCGTACCTTTCTCGACCAGGAAGGCGGTGACGCCACCCGCGCCTTTGTCTGGGTCGATGGTGGCGTATACGACAAGGACGTCGGCTACCGGCGCATTGGTCACCCACGTCTTGCCTCCGTTGAGGACATAACGTCCGTCGCGTTTCTCAGCGGTTGTACGCAGGCTAAAGGCATCGGAGCCGGAGCCAGGCTCGCTCATAGCGTTGCCGCCGATGAGGTCACCACGGGAAAGGCCGGGCAGGAACTTCTGCTTCTGCGTGTCGGTACCGAACTCGACGAGCGGCATGCAGGCGGTCCAAAGGTGGGCGTTAAGCGAGAAAGTGAGCCCGTTGTCGCGGCAGGCGTGGCCGAACTTTTCGAGAACGCCGACGGCGGTGAGCGCATCAGCTCCGGCTCCGCCGTATTCCGCCGACACGGTCAGTCCGGGAAGCCCGACGGCACCGCATTGCTTCCAGCCTTCATGATTGAAAACGGCGTCACGGTCGCGCTCGATGAGACCGTCATTCAGCTCCTTGCGCGCGAAGGTCGAGACGGCCTGAAACATCTCGCGCTGCTCATCAGACCAAGAAAAATCCATCAATCGAGCTCCTTGAGCTTCTGATAGTCGATCTTGTCGGTGGAGGTCATCGGAAGCGCCGCGGGAAACGAAAAGCGGTCGGGCACCATGTAGCTCGGCAATCGCTGGGAGCAAAAACCTTTGAGCGCAATGATCGACAGTTTTCCATTATCACGCGGAGTGGCGAACGCCTTGATGTGCAGGCCGTCTTCTTGTGGCAGGGCAACGACGGCGGCCTTAGCGACCGCCGGATGGCCATCGAGGCAGGCCTCAATCTCACCGAGCTCGACCCGGAAACCACGCTTCTTGACCATGCGGTCGCGGCGGCCGCGAAAGATGTAGTCGCCGGATTCGTCCTCAACGACGAGGTCGCCGGTCTTATACCAGGTAATACCGGCGGAGCCCGGTAAGAAGACGGCTTCGGTCAGCTCGGAACGCTTCCAATAGCCTTGGGTTACGGCGGGTCCGTGAATGCAAAGTTCGCCTTCCGTGCCGCGTGGGACATCTGATCCGTGCTCGTCGATGACGCGCGAGCGCAGATGTTCGCACACGGGGCCGATGGGGTAGGGCTCCGTGCGATCTTCGGGAATCTCGGCCGGGGTTTCGTAGTAGGTGCAAACATTCGTTTCGGTGGGGCCGTAGAGGTTGAAGTAGCGGGGACGGGGGAGTTGTTTGCTGAGTTCCCGTAGATGTTGGATCGGGAAGACTTCGCCGGCAAAGAGAACGAGCCGTAGCGAGGACAAGTCGCGCTGGGGAAGGTCGCCGTATTGGACAAGCAGGCTGAGAACAGTCGGAGTTGAATACCAGCTTGTGATGCGGCGCTCGGCGATGAACGGGGCGAGTTGTGCCGGGTCTTTGCCGAGGCGGCTGCCGATGAGCACCAGCGTTGCTCCGTGCTTCAGCGGGAGATAGAGATCGAGGATCGACAGGTCGAAGTGAAACGGGGCGTGCGAGCTGAAGCGGTCGTCGGGACCAGGTTGAAATGTGTCGGAGCACCAGTCGACGAAGCTCAACGCATTGCGATGAGTGAGGATGACGCCTTTGGGTTCGCCGGTGGAGCCTGAGGTATAGAGCAGGTAGGCGGTGGCGTCCGGGTTGTCGGGGACTTTCGCATCAACTTCGGGCTTACTATCGAGCGCAATCGACAGTGCGGTTCCGTCCAGCGGCGCTGCGAGCGTGAGCAGAGGCAGAGACGCCGGCGAAGCTAGCTCGCTCCTCAGAGCGTCAACGAAACGGTCCTCAACGATCGCGGCTTTCACCCCGCAATCCTGAAGGATATAGGCGTTGCGCGAGGCGGGCGCGCCAGGGTCAACGGGGACGTAGGCAGCGCCAGTTCGCAGGATGCCGAAAATGGCTGCTACTGCTTCGATCGACTTGCTTAGATAGAGGCCGACGCGATCGGAGGGTCCGACGCCCATCGCTGACAAGCGGCGGCTCACACGACGACTCAGGACAGCGAGATCCTCGTAGGAGATCGACGTGCCGGCTTCGTCCTCGATGGCGGTGCGTTGGGGATGCCGGGCGGCCGCCTCGTCGAGCAACTGCTCCAGCCGGCGGACCTGGACCATCAAGCGCCTCGCTTGGAAACGACGAGTCGCGCGATGTCACCGACCGTGTTCAAGTACTCCGCGTCGGTCTCGTGCGGCTCGAGTTGGACTCCGAACTCGTTCTCGAGAAACGTGACAAGCTTCAGGGTCCCGATCGAGTCGAGGATGCCAGTCGTCATCAACTCGGTTGACGGCTGTAGCTCGTTGGGATCCTCACCCTGGAGAAACTCTTCGAGGACGTAGCTCTTTAGCTTGGCTTCAATTGCTGTTTGATCCTGCATCTTCTGTGGCTGCCTTATCGTGGTCCGAGATCAGCCGCGGACGCAACTCTTCGTAGAGTCGGTCGGCTAACATGCGATGGCCTTTGGCGTTGGGGTGGCCGTCCCAGGGCGCGATGGCGAGTGACTCCTGTGCCGGAATACGATCGAAGGTGTCCGCGAGGTCGAAGGGAGTGAAGCCGTACTCGGCGGCCTTCGCGGCGAAAACTTGGCGGTAGCCGAGGGTGACGGGTTCCGTGAGAAGACCGGGAATCAGAACCATGTAGGTCCGAATGCCGCGCTCGCGGGACTGCTCTTCCACTTGACTCCACGACCAGTACATCATCTCTCCACCGTAGCGCTCGAGGCGGTCGCGCGCGGCGCTCTCTCGCATATCGGGGGATACGCCGGACTCTTCGACGATCTCCTCAAGAAAGGGGTAGGGGATGTCGAGCCGCGCCAGGACGGCTCTCATCAAGTCGTAAGCGGCAAAGCTCTCCTCGAACACATGCGTCACGTAGATCAATGCGTCCGGATTAAACTCATACGCTTTTTGCTTGAGGAGGCGCATCTTTCGCAAAGGCCCGTAGCTACCGACCGCGAAATTGAGGATCTCATACCGCAGACCGGTGTCCGGTGACAATTCGGCGTTGAGACGATCTTCCAGGACATTCTCAAATGTCTCACTGTTCTCCACGCCCGAACCCATCGACCGCGACGCACCGACCAAGACCATGCGATAGACCCCAGGAGGTTTGGCCTTTTCGTAGTCTCTATCCCGGATACCCCATCGGTTTGTCTGGAGCGGAGCGCCTTTGAAGATGGTGGTCTTGTTGGGAACCAGGTCGATTTGGAGGAAATCTTCGTTGTAGGAAACAGCGTCGGAGTCGGCGATCTTTTTCCAGTCAGCAGGACTCTGTCCGTACATACCCCAAAGCTCAGGATTGAAACGCACTCCGGTCGTGAGATCTTCGTAGTAACCACGCACAAGGAGTGCACCGTCGCGTGTACTGAGATGTTCGCTGCGTAGATCGATAGAGGCTTGGGAGAGTTGAGGCGCGAAGGACAGGAGGCCTGGGAACAGACCCACGGCAAGAAGAGCGAAGGCGGCGAGGCCGGTCTGGGCGGCCGTTCGCCAGAACCATGTACCCGACGCGGATGCTGTGGGTTGGGCGATCGCCGTCTTTTCGCTGGACGAATGTCCGAAGAGTACGGCGCTGATTCCGACCGCAAGAAGAGTACCACCGATGATCGCAGCGCCTTCAAAGTCCATCTTGCCGAAAGCCGCCATCTGCCCCAACCACTGCTCGACGGACTCGGCTGTCCAGAGTGACCACAGGATGACGATGGTCGTGAACGTTGCAACGGTCTTGAGTGCGCGGGCGGCTTCGGACCGCGGAGTGCGCCGCTCGGCGGACAAGCGCCGGCGTTTCTTCCGCCGTGATTCGTAGACTACGCTGATCACGACAAGCGAGGCAAGGATCATCCAGAAGATGATATCGGTCGCACCAAGCGGGAATCGGCCGAGGATCCAGAACGTCTGGTAGGCGTGCAGGAACCAAGTAACGGCGAAGGCGACGACGGTCGCGATCACGAGGGCCGTGGTCTCTCCCCACTGTTTGGTCCGGAAGAAGACCGGATAGAAGAAGAGCTTTTGGATGAAGTCCTTCCAGTAGATGTTGATGCGCCGCCAGAAGTCGGTGAAGCTCGACGAGAGCAGGTAGCGGTGATGCGTCTCTGAGAGGTTGAACCCGAACAAGTGCAACAGGCCGACGATGACGTGGAAGCTGCCCGAGACCTTGAGATAGAGCAAGTAGACCGTCAGCATGTAGAGAGCGGCCGAGGCGGCATCGACGACATTGGCTGGATCGAGCGGACCGTTGCGGTAGAGGTAACGATAGACCAGCAACTGGGACATGCCACGCCAGACCCAGACAAGGCCCTTCTGATAGATCACGAACGTGTCGCCGTTGTAGTGCGAGCGACAGAACGCCTTGTAGTCGACGACGGGGAAGAGCGGGAAGCAGGCGGTGGGCAGCATGAAGAAGTACGCCAGTGCGTGCCAGACGCTGAACGGGGCGGCCTTCGTTCGCAGGTCGTAGAGATAGACCATCATGCGGAACATGAACATTGCTCCGAAGGCCGGCCAGATTGCGCCGGACCATGGGGCGGAAATGGCATCCACGCGGTAGGCGGCAAGCAACGCGCCTGCACCGAGTATCAGGCCGACACGCCATGCGAAGCCGATCGGCAGATGAGCGATACCGATCAACGGTAGCCCCATCGCCGCGAGCCACAAAAGATGTCCGGGAGAGAGTGGCGGGCCAAAGGCAACCACCGTCCCCCAAAGCGAGAGCAGCGCGAAAAACGGCAGCCGAAAGCGCTTGGGCAGCAGATGGTGGATGACAAAGCCGATCCCGGCGAGCACCAGGACCCAACGTAATCCCCGGCTCTCCACGCGAAACGCCACTGCCAAACACGCGAGGATCGCTAGTTGCAGGGTAACGGCTGCGAAGCGCAACCAATCAGAGAATGTAGAGTTGGCCATCCGTGACGCTGGGCGGGGTTTTCGCATCGCGGACTATGCGCTCCAAGATGAGCGGTTTGCGCGATTGGAGACTGGAAATCCCTGGGCTTTCGATCTTAGCTGTGCGGGTCCTATCACTGCAAGGTGATAGATGGCCGGTCTCAGTCACGGAACTGGATTGCGAATAAATCGGCATCCTTCAACACGAATCGAAGCCGCACTGGTTTCCCCGCGATTGATGAAAGGTCAGGCCGATCCTTCCACGCTACAGTCGAGTCGATCTTGTCTCCGTAGATCTCAATCGAGTTCTCGAGTTCGAAACCGGGAAGAGGCTTCCCCGCCGCGTCCCGCAGCTCCAACTTCACCGAGCCCACCGCCGATGTCGAGAAGTTGATGCGGAGCTCCCGGCCGGAGAACCTGAGAGGCCGGGTGAGCAATTCCCCACCGCTGTACGGCCCCTGAACCGACACAAAGCCGTCCGGCCGCAACGTGTAGCGACGGATGTGGACGCTCGGCAAACGCCAGTTCTGCATGCAGTACAAGGAGAGTTCCGTGGGCGATGTTTGCAGGATGCCCCGCTCCATATAGAGCGACCGTTCATGCCAGTTCCCTTGGTCGAGTCCGGGGCGAATGAAGGCCTCCATGAATGTGCGGCTGAAGTTGATGCCGTCGCGGCTGGAAAGCAGCGCGATGTCGTTGACGCCTTTGCCGAACTCCCAGCCGGGTTTCGGCTCGCGAGCCGACGCAAATCGTGATGGAAACATCAACAAGTAGTCGGGCGCGCGTTCGTAGCGGATCGTCGCATTGGTGTAGAACTCCTCCATCGGGGCGTCGCCCGTCTTAATCAACTCCAGCTCCGACCAATCACGGAAGTTCTTTGACGTTGCTCGCCGTACCCATCGGACGCCGCCCTTGAATCGACTCTCCATGCCCTCGCCGAGGGCCCCTTCCGTTCGAACACCGCGCGTGTAGGCAACGTACTGTTGCTCGGCAGAATCCCAGAACGCGATGTTGTGCGAATCGAACGGCCGGTCGGTAAAGATCGGCTTGTCGCCCGCAAGTCTCCAATGCAGGCCGTCGGGTGATACGAGGGCGTACAAATCACGGTTGCGCCCCACGGCCTTGTAACGTTCACTTGGATCGGCGGCGGGGTTGTCATCCCGGAACGGAGCGAGATTCACGGCATCACCGTCCCAGACGAGGTTGTTCTCCTTCGAGCCGTTGAACTCGATAATGCCGAGCTGGGGTTTGCGCCAGTGAACGCCGTCATCGCTTTCGGCGTAGGCGGTCATCGTGTTCCGCAGAGCGCCATCCCAGCCCGCCGCGTCAACTCGGTACCAGGCCCGAAACCGGCCGCCATCCTTGAAGGTGACCATGTAGGAAACCCCGTGTTGTTCCCACGGATGTTCGGGCTCGATCGCTACATCGCGCTTGACCGGCCGATGTAAAACCTGCCGAACGCCTGACAGGCGTTCAATGAGGTGGCCGTCGACAAACAGTTGACGCCGGGACCCGATATCAATGGCCGACTCATCGGCCCGAGTGAGAGCAGCGGGAATGAGAAGGGTCAGCCCGATCAGTCCGACGATCGAGAAGATAAGTTTCTGTAAGTGCAATGGGTACCTCTCGTAGACAGCGTTGATTGCCATCAATCATACGCAAGAGTCAGAGCTACCGGGGAGCCGGTTTCGCGACCGCAATGTCGCGCACTGTACAATCGGACATTCCGCCGCCAGATAGGGACAGAGCGCGGCCCCTCGTTTCAAGGAAATCACCATGCCGACCAAACTATTCGATCTTTCAGGTAAAGTCGCCCTCGTCACCGGGGGCAGCAAAGGACTTGGTAAGGCGATGGCGCACGGGTTAGCGGAAGCGGGCGCAGATGTGTTCATCAGCAGCCGGAATGAAGACGAGTTGCAGTCGGCCTTGAAGGAGATTGCGGAGGGAACCTCCGTACGAAGCGGCTACGCGGTTGCTGACTTGAGCCGCCGTGAAGAGTCCGCGAAGCTAGCGCAAGCTGCCCTCGATGCGATGGGCAAGGTCGACATCCTCGTCAACAACGCCGGCACGAACGTCCCACAGTCGATTGACGAGGTGAAGGACGAAGATTGGGACAACGTCCTCGAGTTGAACTTCAGTTCCTGCATGGCGCTGAGCCGGGCGCTGGTTCCGCAGATGAAAGAGCGTAACTGGGGCCGCATCATCCACATCAGCTCGATCATGGCCCTGGGCTCGAAGGAGCAACGGCACATCTACTCGGGAACGAAGGCCGCGCTGATCGGCATGGCCCGCGCGATGGCGCTGGAGCTAGGTCCGTACAACATCACCACGAACTGCCTGGCGCCAGGGCCGTTCTTGACGGACCTGCCGGGACGGGTTCTCTCAGACGAACAGAAGAAGAGCTTCGCGACTCGGACCGCTCTTGGACGTTGGGGCGACCCTGCTGAACTTACCGGTCCCGCGCTGCTGCTGGCAAGCGACGCGGGCAGCTACATTACGGGTGAAACGCTGGTGGTAGACGGCGGAACGCTGTGTAAGACGTTCTAGGGCGATACGCCTCAAAGGTCTTCTGAGACAAAGTTGGCGTCCCCAGCGGGATTTGAACCCGCGTTGCCGCCGTGAAAGGGCGGTGTCCTAGGCCAAGCTAGACGATAGGGACTTGTTTAAACTTCGATCCGGCGGGTTGCTACTTACTTTCAGTCTATCGGCGGTTTGGGTGGGCGTCAATAAACGATTCCAGGCCGGCTCACCAGGCGGCGACGAGGCCGTCTTTGCGGGGATCGGTGCCGCCAATGAGGACGCCTTTGTCCCAGTCCACCTCGATGGCCTGATAGCCGCCAAAAACGCCGGGAGTCCGGACGATATCGTGGCCGAGTCGGTCGAGTTCGGTCACGGCGGTGGCGTTGATCCCGGACTCGACGGCGACCCCGGCGGAGGGATTGTGCTTAATGCGGGCCGCTTCGCCGGCGTCCTGGATATTCATCCCAAACTCGATGCGGTTGAGCATGATCTGGACGTGGCCTTGCGGCTGCAGGTCGCCGCCCATGACGCCGAACGGCATCCAGGGCTTGCCGTCTTTGTAGGCCATCGCCGGAATGATGGTGTGGTAGGGGCGCTTACGGGGCTCGATGCGGTTCTGGTGATCGGGGTCCAGCGAGAAGAGCGCACCACGGTTCTGGAGAACGATCCCTGTCTCGGGAACCGTGACGCCGGAGCCGAATCCGTGGAACAGGCTGTTGATGAATGAGACCATGTTGCGGTCGCAGTCAACGACGGTCAGGTAGACGGTGTCACCCTCCGAAACGAGCTTTTGATGAGCGGCGGAGATCCCGCTTTCCACCTTGCTCGCGGCCTTGTCACGACGGATGCGTTTGCGCTGTTCGTCGGCATAGGCCTTCGAGATGATGGCGGGGACGGGTAGTTCGGCCCGCTCCGGGTCGGCAAGCCAGGCATCGAGATCGGCAAAGGCCAGCTTCTTCGCTTCGAGCAACAGATGCAGGTAGGCGGCGGAGTTGTGTCCGAGCGAGCGTAGATCGAAGCCTTCGAGGATGTTGAGCATTTCGAGCGCCGCCATGCCTTGCCCGTTGGGAGGCAGCTCGTAGAGCGTATATCCCTTGTAGGACGTGCCGATGGGCTCGACCCAATCGGAGTGCTGATAGGCAAGATCCGCCATCGAAACCGGCCAACCCTCTTTGTTGAGGTGCTCGACCATGCGGCGGGCGATCTCACCCTTGTAGAAAGCGTCGCGGCCGCCTTCGGAGAGTTGCCGGTATGTCCAGGCGAGGCCGGGATTCTTGAACACGTCGCCGTGGCGTGGGGCTTTCCCTCCGGGGAGATAGGCGTCGGAAAAGTCCTTTCTCTCACCGAGGGAGTCTTGGCGGGCCGCCCAGTTGGCGGCAATGATCTCCGAGACGGGGAATCCTTTTTCGGCGTACTCAATCGGGGCCTTGAGGACTTCCGCCAACGACATCGTGCCGTGCGCGTCGAGCAGAGTAGCCCAGCCATCGACCGCTCCGGGGACGCTTACCGAAAAAGGGCCGTTGGTCGGGACCTGCTCAAGATCGCGGCTCTTGAAGAAGTCGAGATCTACCTTCTCCGGCGAGAATCCGCTACCGTTGAGGCCGACCAATCGATCTTCCTTGGCCAGGTAGACAAGCGCGAACATGTCACCGCCCGGCCCCGTCATCATCGGCTCGACTACGGCGAGCGTGGCGGCCGTGGCAACGGCGGCGTCAATCGCATTCCCACCTTGTTGCAACACACGCAGGCCCGCCTGCGCGGCCAATGGTTGACTGGTGGCGACCATACCGTTGCGCGCGAGCACAGCGGAGCGGCCGGCATCAGCCTGGCCGGCAGGGCGATCGGCCCCCACAACAACAGCCGACAGCGCGAGCGCCGACCCAAGGATCTGCAGAAAGATGGTTGTCTCGGACATTTGCTCTCGATTCTATCGGGTCACGGGCCGGCGCGATAGCTGTCTGAGAACTTCGGCGGGGCTATACTGGGGCCGAAAGGCTATCGAATCATGAAACACTTCCTCGCCCTATTCCTGTTCACGCTGCTGCCGGCCGTTGCCGCCGATACGCTCGACATCTACTGGATTGACGTTGAAGGGGGTGCGGCGACGCTCATTGTTGCTCCGGGCGGCGACACCGTCTTGATGGATGCCGGATGGGCCGGTTTCGAGAACCGCGACGCCAAGCGGATTCAGCACGTCCTCACGCAAGAAGCCGAGAAAGAGAAGATCAACTACTTCATCACGTCGCACTTCCATGGCGACCATGTTGGCGGCGTTGGGCAGTTGGCGGACATCGTTGAGATCGATAAATTCGTCGATCATGGCGACAGCGTGGAGCAAGGTAAACCCCGAGGGAAAGCGCTATGGGATGACTACGTGAAGGTCGCCCAAGGCAAGCGACTGACGATCGTGCCGGGCGATACGCTGCCGCTGACTGGCGCGGAGTTGACCTTTGTCGCCGCGCGCAGCAAAGGACCCACGGAGCCGCCGGCGTCCAACGACAGGAATTCTTACTGCCAAGGTGCTCAACTGAAGGGCGAGGACAAAACCGAGAACGGCAAGAGCGTCGGATTCGTGGTGAAGATGGACTATTTCGAGTTTCTGGATCTCGGCGATCTCACTTGGAACTTTGAACACGAGCTGGTGTGCCCCGTGAATCTGATCGGCGAAGTGGACCTCTACCAGACGACGCACCACGGCCTGATGTCGTCAGGACCGCCCCAGTTGTTGAAAGCGGTTCGGCCCCTGGTGGCGGTCATGAATAATGGTCCGCGCAAGGGCGGCAGCCCAGATGTGTGGAAGAGCCTAAAAGAAGTGGACGGCTTTGTGGACCTTTGGCAAGGCCACAAGAACGTCGATGCGACCGACGCCGAAAGCGTCGACCGCAAGATGATTGCAAACTTTGGGGAAACCGAGGATTGCCAGGGCCACTGGATCGGCGCGAAGGTTCAGAAGGACGGAAGCTTCACGCTGGTAAACAGCCGCAACGGGTTCTCTAAAACGTACCAAGCGCGGTAGCAGACACCGGCCCGCTACACCGCCCCGGCCATAACGGCGATCTCGCTAATCCTTACGGGACGATGCTCGGCGGCGGAGAGATAGCATGCTTCGACCGCGGCCACGGTCTTGCGCAGATAGTCCGTCGCCTCGGATTCAAATTCTTCGCCGTTCGTCAGGCAATCCACGAAATGCTGCTGGGTAGAGCAGCAACTATCACCACGGTAGCCAGGCACGCCCTCGGCGGAGAAGGTTCGCTCGTCACCAAGTAGAACGTCGCCGCTGTGGCGCAGCCGGATCTTGTTGTCCAGCCCTTCGATGCGGACGGTCTCCATTGCCGGGCCTTGCTCGTCGGGCTCGGCGACGCGATTACCGTCGATGAAGCCGCGCACCCCGCTCTTATGCCGAAGCATGAGCATGACAAAGTCCTCGGCGCGAACGACGGGGTTGAGCGTCTCGGTTTGGCAGAAGACCTCGTCGATCTCGCCGAAGAGAAAGCGCGCCGTGTCGATGTTATGCACGACGGCTTCGATGATGAAGAACCGCGCCATGTCCTTGAAATAGGGCTGGTTGGCGAAGGGCTTGTCGCCGACGCCGTCGCGCTGCCGCGTGGCGATTTGATAGTAGAAGGGCCGGCCGATACGGTCTTCATCGAGCAACGACTTGATGTGCCGGTACCAGGCTTGCCAGCGCCAGTTTTCGTTCAACATGAGTCGGATGCCGTTGCGCCGCGCTGTCTTCGCGATACGGACCGCCTCTTCCCACGTGTCGGCCATCGGTTTCTGGCAGATCGTCGCGATGCCTCTCTCGGCCGCTTTCTTAACCAAGGGCAAGTGACCGGCTGGACGTGTGGCGATATCGAGGAAGTCGGGCTTTTCGGCGTCGAGCATTTCATCGGCGTCGCTGTAGCCCTTGAGTCCGAAGTCCGCGGTGAATGATTGCAAACGATCAGCGTCCAGGTCACAAGCAGCAACGATCTCGGCACCCTCGACACGCTTCCAACTCTCCATCTGAATGCGACTGAAAAATCCGCAACCGACCGTTACACCCTTGAGCATCGTCATCCTCCTCGGTCTTTCGACAGTTGACCCGGCAGCATTAGAACACAGCCAGAGCTGCTTTGTTTCTTCTACCCCCTGCTATCCGATGCCCCTTCGGGGCAGCGGGTACGGTATGCGATGTGCCGGAAGGGTGGGTAGGCCCGCTGCGTCTTTGATTCGAAATTTGTCATACTGATTGAAAGCACGCTCATATCGCAACGCCGTGGGCTCGTTGAACGTCAAACGGTTGAGGGCTACAGTCAAGGACTGATGACAAGCTACAAAGAATCCGGCGTCGAGTTGATACAGGCTCGCGGGCAGGAAGGACGCTTCGAGTATCAAGGGTTATCCCTGCGGCTGGGACTGTTTCACGACGAAGAAGGTTGGTATATCGGCGTTCACATGTCGTCGGGGCGCATGTGCGCACGGCTCAGCCTGGAATACGCTCGCAGCCAAAAAGAAGCGAAAGACATGCTGCAGTACGGGTTCTTTCTGCGTACGGAAGAAGCGCCCGAGCTTGTCGAATACATGCAATCGATCGGGTTACTGTCGGTGCCGGTGCGAGCGGCTCTGGAAGACCCGGTTGAAGATCCCGTCTAGCCTCAAGGGCTGCGAGCAAGTTATGCCGCCCCCCCGAACGTTCCCTCTGAGGTTCCCCACTCAAGACATCTGTTCCGTACTGGGCTGTTGTACAATGCCCACGCTATGAAGAGTTATGTCCGCGGACCGCATGTCGAACTGATTGAGAAGACGGTCGATCAGGTCTTCCAGGAAACGGTGGCACGTGACCCGGACCACGAAGCGCTGGTATCTCGCCATCAGAACCTGAGGCTGACGTACGGCGGACTTTCGGACAAAGTAGCCGAGACCGCCGCGGGCCTGTGGGGCTTGGGTATCCGGCCGGGCGACCGGGTAGGCATGTGGGCTTCGTCTTGCGCGGAATGGGTATATCTGCAAGTGGCCACCGCACGCATCAGGGCGGTATTGGTAAATGTGAACCCCGCCTACCGGGCGGACGACCTTCGCTACATCCTTGAACGGTCCCGGATGAAGGCGATCTTCCTGAACGAAAAGGACGACCGCGCTGACTACCGGGCGATTCTTGAGCAGGCACGATCAGGAGTGAATCTGGTTCTTGAGCATGCCGTATTCGTTGAAAGCGATTCGTGGAATAGCATGGCCGCCGGTGGGACGGAACCGCCGCCGACTGACTACGACCCAAATGATGTCGTCAACATCCAGTACACCTCCGGCACGACGGGCAAACCCAAGGGGGTCTTGCTCACCCATCGAAACTTGGTGAATAACGCCTACCTCACAGGAAGAGCCATGAACTGGAGTGCGGCGGATCGTCTATGCCTGGCGGTGCCGATGTACCACTGCTTCGGTTGTGTATTGGGTTCGATGGCGTGCCTTGTTTTTGGAGCGACCCTGGTGATGCCTTCGCCGGTATTCAAGCCTCTTGCGGTCATTGAGGCGATCGATCAGGAGGGCTGCACAACGATCTATGGCGTTCCGACGATGTTCATCGCCGAGATGGAACATGCCGAGTTCCCAAACCACAGCATGAGCTCGCTGCGCACCGGGATCATGGCCGGCGCGCCGTGTCCGATCGAGCTGATGAAGCGCGTCGTCAGCGACATGGGTTGCGGCGAGATGACGATTGTATATGGGCAGACGGAGGCGTCCCCCACGGTCACGCAATCGTTGGCCACGGACAGCCTAGAGGTTCGCGTCTCGACCGTGGGGAGTGTACTACCCGAAACGGAAGTAAAGATCATCAACCGCGAGACGGGTGAAACGGTTGCTGTCGGAACGCAAGGGGAACTTTGCACGCGCGGCTACCTTGTCATGAAGGGCTATGACCAGGACCCCGATGCGACGGCCCGCGCGATCGACTCCGAAGGTTGGCTGCATAGCGGCGACCTCGCAACGATGCGGGAAGACGGCAACTTCCGCATTACGGGCCGCCTCAAGGAGATGATCATCCGCGGCGGCGAGAACATCTATCCGCGCGAGATCGAAGAATTCTTGCACGAACATCCCAAGGTGGCTGATGTCCACGTTGTGGGCCTGCCGGATGAACGATTGGGAGAGCGGGTACTAGCCTGGATGCGGCTGCATCCTGGTGAGACGGCGACCAAAGACGAGATTCGCGACTATTGCCGTGGACGGATCGCACATTTCAAGATCCCCGAATTGATCCGGTTTGTCGATGAGTTTCCGATGACCGTGACCGGAAAGGTACAGAAGTTCGTGATGCGCGAGAAAGAGATCGAGATGCGGAAGCTAGGAGCCGTAGCGCGGACGGAGACGGCTTAACGCTCCGGTTCAACATCGGTGCGCAGGACCGCCAAAATATCGGACAGCGTGACCACCAGCATCATCGGATCGTGCCGACTCGGATCGAAGCCGAGGGCCACATAGAACTTCCGGGCCTCGTCCGAGATCGCGTGAACAACGATGGCACGGATGCCGATCACCTCGGCCGCCTGAGTTACCCGGCGCGCGGCGTCACGGAACAGAGCACGACCTAATCCCCTACCTTGGTGGCTCTGGTCCACCGCCAGACGGGCCAGAACAACGACGGAAATCGGGTCCGGCATGTTGCGCCGAAACCGGCCCGGCGCGCTCTTCACCACGAGCGCGCGAGAAGCAAGGGCATAGTAACCGACGACGCGGGTGCTTCCTTCGCGGACCACATAAGTCCGGGTTGCCCCACTCACCTGATTGGCTCGAGCCCGACGGCGCAACCACTCATCGAGCGAGGCCTCTCCCGAAAAGAAGCTCTCCATATTGTGACCCTCGGCCAGAAGCTCGGGGGGCGAAAGAGTCGTTAGGTCTCCCACAGCGCGGCTGTCTCAAGAGTGCGGCGCAACCGCGGGTTCGGCTTGGGCGGTGCGTCGAGGCACGCCAGAAACTCCTTGTGCCCCTTTGCATCGACCGCGAAGACGGTGCGGTCCAACAGAGCGTCCTCGGCCGCATGGCGGGCCGCCTCCAAGACGAACTCTGTTCGGTTCTTGCCCACGATCGAGGCTGCATGGTCAATCAGGCCACGCAGTTCCGGTTTGATCCGTATATTGAGAGTGTCACGCTTCGTCTTCGTCTGCTCCGAGGTGGACATGAGAATTCTCCGTTTGATTCCAACATAGCATATCGTAATGACACAGTCATTACGATAAGACGATCAAGTGGGCACCGCCTCGGCATGCTCATATCTTCACCTCATATAATGCGGACGGTAGTGTGCGACGGCCTGGAGATCGAAGACCATGAAACGACGTGAGCTTCTCAAGTTGATACCGGCGGCGGGTTCGAGCCTGCTTGCGACAGCAGCCACGGCAGCACCGCCAAAGTCGACGGGAGGCCCGGCGCGCATTAAATCGGCACTGTGCGCCTACTCGTTTCGCAAAGCGCTTGAAGACGGCTCAATGAGCTACGAAGATCTCGTCGATGTGGCGGTCGAGAATGACATCAACGGACTCGACCTCACTGTCTACTGGCTCCCAAAGAGCGGGCGTGACGAGTACCTGATGTCTCTACGGCGCAAGGCGTACGTTTCCGCGGTCGAGATCCCCGCGATTGCGATTCGCTCGAACCTGTGCAAGGGCGACTCCCGGGAGCAGGAGATTGAGGTCGCTTGGCTCAGCTATTGGGTCGATGTAGCGAACAAACTTGGTGCGAGTCATATCCGAGTCTTCGGTGGAACGGTCCCAAAAGACGCTACGGAGGATCAGGCCGCAGAGTGGGTTGTCGAGATCCTGAAGCGGGCCGCCGAATATGCAGGCAAGAAGGGAGTAATTCTCGGCCTAGAGAATCATGGCGGCATCACCCTCTACGGAGAACGCGTCGTACAGATGGTCAAGGCAGTCGACAACCCCTGGGTTGGGATCAACCTAGATACGGGTAACTTCGAGCGTGACCCTTACCGTGAGATCGAGATGTGCATGCCTTACGCGGTGAACGCGCAGTTCAAGACGATGATGAATTTTGAAGATGGCCGTAGCGAACCATGCGACTGGGAGCGAGTCGTAAGAATGTTCGCGAAGACCGGGTACAAAGGTTACGTCTCCCTCGAGTATTCCGGAGATGAGCCGGTCAAGACAGCGATACCGAAATACCTGGGTCGCCTCCGTGATTTGAGCCGCAAATACTCAGCTTGAAGCCACTACCCATTGAATCCAGCGCGTTAGAATACAGGGTCGCCGCAACATCAAATCGTCTTGCGCAAAAAAGTTGTTCTTGCCGTCATCGCCTCGGCGCTGCTGATCGGTTTTGTCTTTCTAGCTTGGAAAGCGGGGCTCATCGGACGCCTCACTAACTACGACGAGTTGGTGGAAACCATGCGGGGAGGCGATGGCCCGTGGGGCCCGCTGATCTGCATCGGCGTTCAATTCGCCCAGGTTGTGATCTTCGCGATCCCGGGCGAGATCACGCAGATCGCCGCCGGGTACGTTTTTGGAGCTTGGTACGGCTTCCTGTACTCGGTCGTGGGGATCATGCTGGGGTCGGCGTTAGATTACTCGTTCGCGCGGCTGGTGGGACGTCCGGTGGTGGAGAGGGTTTTGGGAGCAGAGCGACTGGCTCGCATCGACGCACTACTCAGCACACGCAAGGGCAGGTCAGCCCTGTTTATCCTATTCTTGCTTCCCGGCATGCCTAAGGATGCGATGTCATACGGCGCGGGTCTCACACAATTCAAGATGGGCGAATTCGTTGTGGTCTCCGGCTTGGCGCGCATGCCCGCACTGCTGTTCAGCACGATGATCGGGGCCCAACTCTACAGCCGCGACTACTACGCCATGATGATTACGGCGGCCATCGCCGCAGCGGTCATCGGCGGATTCTACTGGTATCAGAAGAAGCGGCTACCGGTATGATTCGCCTGATTACCAGGGAAGACATCCCGGCATGCATGCGCCTCAAGGAAGCGGCCGGGTGGAATCAGACCGCCCAAGACTGGGAGAATCTGCTGGCGCTGGAACCTCAAGGGTGCTGGGTATACAAGATCGACGGTGTCGTGGCCGGTTCGACCACGGCCGTTTGCTACGGACGGGACATGGCGTGGATCGGCATGGTGTTGGTGCAGCCTGAGTATCGCGGCCAAGGGATCGCGCGTAAGTTGATGCAGCATGCGCTGCAATACCTCGAAGGGCGCGGCGTGCGTTGCACGAAGCTCGACGCCACGGATATGGGCCGGCCGCTCTACGAGCAACTCGGTTTCGTCCATGAGCTTGTGATCGAGCGCTGGGCGGGAACGGCTTCGGGGAAGTCAGGTGGAGTAAACCTGGTTCAGATTTGCGCCGATGACGTGACGGCTATCAGCACGTTGGATCGCGCTGGGTTCGGCGCCGATCGGACGGCGTTATTACAGCGTTTGCTCCAAACGTTTTCGGGGGATGCGGTTTCCCTGCCAAGAGGCTACGTGATGGGTCGTCCGGGGGCCAATGAGTATTTCCTGGGGCCTTGTGTCGCGGAGAGTGAGGATGAAGCTCGGCGGCTCGTCGCACACTTCCTGGCTCGACATGCCGGAAAGCGGGTGTTCTGGGACTTGCTGCCGGCCAATGAGCACGCCGTGTCGCTGGCCCGATCGTTGGGGTTTGAGCCGCTGAGAAAGCTATTACGTATGGCGCGGCCCCTTTCGGTATGCCCATCCGGCGATGTAGGACGAGTCTTCGCGGCTGCGGGATTCGAGTACGGTTAAGAACATGCAGACAATGATCGTTCTCAGAAGGGTGTCGATTCCCTTCCTGGAGCCTTTTCGCATCTCAAACGGTATCGCTGCGACAAAAGACAGCGTGATCGTGGAGATCCAACGAGGAGGACATTCCGGGTTCGGCGAGGCAGGACCGCTGTCTGGCGGCGCCTATTCCTCAGAGACGGCCGAGTCGAGTTGGACGCGGTTGGAGGAGAAGCTCGTTCCGCTATGGCTGGAGTCGAACTTCGATCGTCCGGAGGAAGTAGGGCCGGCACTCGACAAGGTTCACGGGGAAGCTTTTGCGCGCGCGGCGCTCGAAGGCGCATCGTGGGATCTCGCGGGTAGGGAGACCGGAGAGCCTCTATGGAAGATGCTGGGATCGCGGTGCCGCCCGGTGGAGTCGGGCGTAGCAATCGGTATCTTCGACACCATGGAGGAACTGCTGGAGCGAGTCGATCTCTACCTCAAGCAAGGGTATCTCCGCACGAAGATCAAGATTCAGCCGGGTTGGGACGTTGAGCCGGTTCGGGCGATTCGCGAGCGGTTTGGGGATGTACCCCTCATGGTCGACGCGAATGCGGCCTACTCACTAGCCGACGCGGGCATCTTCAAGGAACTGGACGGCTTCGACTTGATGATGTTCGAGCAGCCGCTGGCGGGGGCGGCGCTTGCCGATTTGGCGGAATTGCAGCGCCAGGTCGAAACACCGATTTGCGCGGATGAATCGGCGGAGAGCCTGGAGGCTCTTGAGACAATGATCGAACTGGGGTCGGCGAAGATCATCAATATCAAGATCCAGCGCGTGGGTGGCCTCACGAACGCCCGACGCATGCACGACCGGGCGCGAGAAGCCGGCTTAGGTATCTGGCTCGGCACGATGCCGGAGTTGGGCGTTGCCTCGGGGCAAGGCCTGCATCTGGCGACGCTGCCCGGCTTTAATTATCCGACGGACGTGGAAGCGTCCGAGCGTTGGTACGAAGATGATCTGGTCGATCCGCTGGTCACTCTCGGCGACAACGGTTCGATCAACATTCCCGAGGGCCCCGGCATGGGCTACACCGTCAACCGCGCCAAGCTGGAACAGTATACCACCGAGCAGAAGGAATTCTCCGTATGATCGTCCAACGACAGCGCCACGACTGGCGGATTCGCGACCGCAGTTTCACGCTCGGCACACGCACGCTGGTGATGGGCGTCGTGAGCCTGGAAAGTGAGAATGCGGGCGAGCGTATCGACCCCGAAGTTGTCCTCGACAAAGCGCATGAACTCGAGCAGCAGGGCGCGGATCTCATCGAGTTGCACGCTGGGCCAATCTATGTCAATTCACGGCCTCTCACGGCGGATGAGGAGCTAAGCAAGCTCGTGCCGATCTTGCGGAAACTGCGGCACAACCTGGATGCCCCGGTTTCCATCAATACCTACAACGCGGAGACAGCCGAGCGGGCGATCGAGCTCGGCGTCCAGATCATCAACGACGTCAGCGGGCTGGCATTCGATGGGAAGCTGGCGGGCGTAATCAATCAATCCGACGTCGGGCTGATTCTGACGCACATGCGCGGAACACCCGACACCTGGAAGCGGCTGCTGGCGGTACCCGATCTGGTAGGTGCGATCGGGCGGGATTTGGAGTCAAGCTTGGCGCGAGCGCGCGGGGCCGGCATCGACAGACGACGTATTGTCGTCGACCCCGGCTTGGAACTCGGCAAACGGGGCCCCGAAAACCTGAAGATCCTTACACAACTCGACCGGCTGGCGCACTTGCAGCAGCCGATCCTCGTGAGCCCTTCCCAAAAACGTTTCATGACCGAATCGGTCCGCGCAACGGACTCGGAATGGACTCTGGCCGGCGTGGCGGCGTCGACGATCACAATCTACGGCGGCGCGCATATTCTTCGTGTTCACGAAGTGGAAGCTGTTGCACAGGCTGCGAAATTCGCGGATCGGCTTTTCGATCTCGATGACTGAAGTGTAGCTTGAGGCCGGCAACGCTACCAACTGGGCTTTACTCAGCCCCGGGTACGCCGATCTGTTCGGCGGCTGATTGATTCGGCAGCGACCCTATCCATCACGGTAGATGACGCCGCGAAATCCATCCCCATGGCGGTTTCGGGGATACCGGCGTTGCTCGTGAGGTTGACGCCGTTCGTGGCCACCCGCGCCCGAGGGGCTCAATCATAATAGAGACGATATGAAACGTACTACTTCGCAATTCACACGAAGGCAGATCATAGCCGGCGGCGCGGCGGCGCTGGCAGCCGCGGCTCAGAGCCCGGCTTCCGACCGAACGAACTTTCAGCTTGCCTGCATGACGCTGGCCTACTCAGAATTTCCGTTCGAGCGGGCCCTGGAGGGCATCAAGAGCGCCGGCTACGACTACGTGGCTTGGGGCACGAGCCACCGCGAGAACCCTCAAGCGGAGCGAGTGGACCTGATCGCAGTCGACGCTCCCGCGTCGCGCGCCAAGCAACTCGGCCAACAGTGCCGCGATGCGGGACTCGATCCGGTGATGATGTTTTCGCGGGTCTACGTCGCCGCCGAGAATTCAGTCCCGGCACACACCAAGCGCATCGAACAGGCAGCGGCAGCGGGCATCCCTTTTCTGCTGACGTTCGGTCATGTCTAAAAGGGCGGTTTTCCCGTCTGGATTCGCAATCTCAAGGAGCTCGCGCCGATTGCGCGGGTCAACGGCGTGATGATCGTGATCAAACAACACGGCGGCAACACCGCGACGGGACGGGACTGCAAGCGGATCGTGCGCGAGGTGGCTGATGGCGCCGTTAAGATCTGCTACGACGCGGGGAATGTTCTCGATTACGAGAATGATGATCCGATCGCGGATATTCACTCCTGCTGGCAAGATGTCCGGGCATTCGCGATTAAGGACCATCGCAATTGGCCCGAGGATCGGGACTGCGGACCCGGGTTCGGGGAGATCGACCACTACCGGTTGCTGACTCCGGTCGCGAACACGGGTCTCGACATGCCGCTGGCCTTCGAGAATATCTTTGAACCGCTGGTAGCGCGGCCATCAACCTCTGAAGGGATTGATGCACTGGCGCGGCGTGCGCGCGAATACGTGGAGACAGTGATCCGAGGAATTCAGTCGGCCTAGGCACCCCTGTAGCTGCTAGAGGGCGACACCCATCTCGTCCCAGGTAACCATGCGGCGTTGATAGATCGCCTCACGGCCCATGATGCCGGTAAGTGCAGCGATGGCGGCTGTTTCGATACCGGCTAGCGGCTTGCGGCCTTCACGAATGGCCCGGACAAAGTCGTTGTGGGCCTCGTCGGTCAGATCGATATCATCATCGCCCTTGTGCTCGACCGGCTCGGCGTCACCGCACATGTCGTAGAAGGTCCAAGAACCATAGTCCAGCTCGATCGCACCTTTTTCGCCATAGATGACGAACCACATCCCGTTAGGCAGCTTCTTGAGCGCACGAGGATGCAGATAGAGCTGGCTGTAGTCAAGGTGCATGTCGTTTTGGTAAATGTACTCGACGCTGAAGCCGTCCATCATGACGGTGCCGGCGGGCTTAGGCTCGGGGAGATACCTCTTGCCGTGACCATAAGCGCTGACGGGATGACTACCGGCGAGCCAGTTACAGACATCGAGATTGTGGACCGCGTTTTCGACAATCAAATCGCCGGAGAGCTTGGGGTCGTTGTACCAACCGGGGAAGCGCCGCTGTTGGCCGCTGCCACCTTCGCGCCGCGCGCCGGGCTTGGAGGGTGTGCTGTGGCGCTGCGCCTTGATAACGAGCGGCTTGCCGATCAGACCACCCTTGTGAATCTGGTTCACGACGTCCTGCATATGCGGCGCGTTGCGTGACTGGAGGCCGACCTGAAAGACCGCCTTTGATTTGCGGGCTGCGTTCACGACGAGCTTGACCTGACCAGCGGTGATGCCAAGAGGCTTCTCGCAGAAGACGTGCTTGCCCGCGTCGAGCGCGGCCGCGGCCATCTCCGCGTGCAGATAGCAAGGCGTGGCGACGAGCACAGCGTCGATGTCGCTCTGGCCGAGCAGTTCTTTGTAATCGCTGTAGGATCGTGGGTTATCAGCCTGGGCTGTACTTTGCGCCGCGTCGCGCGCGGAAGCGTCAATGTCGCAGACGGCTTTGATCTTGATGTCGGAGCGCTCGACGAAACGCTTCAGATGGGCGTTGCCTCGTTTGCCAACACCGATCATTCCAAAGCGGACCGGATCCTGTTGGGCTTGAGCGGACGTCGCGGCAGCGGCAGCGGCCACTCCTTGTAGAAAACGACGGCGCATTATTTTACTTTTATTCACTCTAGCCCCCAATGGAAAGAAGTTGCGTCTTGCTTTCAGTCGCGGCTCAGCTTACCATGGCCCTGCTGTAGACAGAAACAGCATTTTCTATGTGTGATAACAGGGACAGGCCTGTCCAGACCATAGCAATTGGGGGAAACTTGACACACTCAGCGACGCTCAAACCGCTTCTGTTGATAATGGCCATCCTCGTGGCGCTCGCGGTACCCGCGGCAGCGCAGTCGGAAGGGTTTATATCACTGTCTCCCAAGTCCCACCTTGGCGAGCATTGGACTGTCGAAGGCTCCGCGCCCGGCACATGGTCGGTGAAGGACGGAGTGATCGTTTGCAGCGGCAAGCCGAATGGTTTTCTGCGCAGCAAGAAGTCATATTGCGACTTCATCTTTCGCGCTGAGTGGCGCTTCCCGACGGAAGGCTGGACCGAGGAACCGCCAACATATCCTAACGCGGGCTATTTCATTCACGCCGGCGCGGTGGAACGAGGTTGGCCGAAGTCGCTAGAGATTCAGGGCCACTACGGGGAAGCGGGCAGTTTGTTTGGCGTGCGGGGCGGCAAAGCAACCGGTGCACGGCGAGGACCCATCCCTGAGAACCGTAAGCCGTTCGGCGAATGGGAAACCATCGAGATCAAATCTCTCAATGGTATTGTTACAGTGGCTCTTAATGGTAAGAAGATGAATGAAGGCCGAGACATTGAACCTACGGAAGGCAATATTTGCCTCCAGGCGGAAGGTTGGCCGGTCCTTTATCGCAATCTTTGGATTAAGAAACTCGATTAGGCCTTCCCTGCTCTTCGAAACTGATGGAAGTCACATTTTGGGGTGCCGCAGGCACGGTAACGGGCTCGCTACATGAAGTCAGTCATTACTGTCCGGCTAACGCAAGTTTCTCCGCTGACAAGTCGCGTTGTTTCTGGGAGTTAAGCGGCATTTGGCTTGCGGCGATTTGAATTGCGACTGGCCTCGAAAGGCGGCTCTGGAACGGGCAACAATGGTGCTTGAATCAAGGCCGAACTGTCTTCTCTCAGTTGATGAGCTTTCTGCCGGATCGCG
>Ga0315339_1000191_pt1 | contig 94188 bp, 91 predicted proteins | sample ASW17metaG_FD_204514 | JGI IMG/M metagenome (GOLD analysis project Ga0315339, IMG submission 204514) | Ammonia-oxidizing marine archaeal communities from Pacific Ocean, United States - ASW #17 | ecosystem: Environmental > Aquatic > Marine > Oceanic | place: USA: California | collected 2016-12-05
CCAACCCAAATGTTTATTTATCAATGGGAGATACTGCAGAAAATGTTGCAAAAAAATACAATCTTTCTAGGCAAGAGCAACAAGAATTTGCAATATCTAGCCATCAGAAAGCCAGCTATGCTCAAACTAATAATCATTTCAAAGATGAAATTACAAATATTGTTATGGGTGATTTAATTGTTAATAAGGATGACGCCATTAGACCCAATACATCACAAGAAATATTAAATAGTTTAAAATTAGTTTTTAATGAAAGGGGAACAATTACTGCAGGAACAGCATCCCCATTAACTGATGGCGCTTCAGCTACTTTAATTTGCAATGAAGATTATGCAAAAAAAAATAATTTAGATATATTAGCTAGAATACTATCTACAGCTGTGCAAGGATGTCCTCCAGAATTAATGGGGTTAGGACCAATAGAAGCTTCAAGGAAAGCTCTTAAAAGAGCTAATTTATCTATTGCAGATATAGATATTATTGAACTTAATGAAGCTTTTGCTTCTCAAGCTTTGGCTTGTATTAAAGATTTAGATATAGATCCCAGTAAAGTTAATATAGATGGTGGGGCTATAGCCTTAGGTCACCCTTTAGGAGCTACAGGTGCTAGAATTACCTCTAAGGCTGCTCAAATTTTAAAAAGAAAAAAAAAGAAATTTGCACTAGCAACCCAATGTATTGGTCTTGGACAAGGTATAGCAACAATTTTAGAAAGTTATAATTAATTTATTAAACTTTAAAAAATCTATAAAATTTTATATATAATTAAACAAATATGCAAATTTATAAAGCTCCAATTAATGATTTCAAATTTCTCATAAATAATTTTTTAGAATTGGCTAATAAAGAATCAATTTTATTTAATTCTGAACTTGAAATTTCAGATTTGGAGATGGTGATTGAAGAAGCTGCTAAAATTTGTGAGGAAATTCTCTTACCCATTAACCAAAGTGGTGATTTAGAAGGATGCAATTTTAATAAAGGTAAAGTCTTAACTCCTAAGGGATTTAAAGAAGCATATAAAAACTTTAGCCAAAATGGATGGCAAGGAATTAAAGTTGACAAAAAATATGGAGGTCAAAATTTACCTTATTGTATTAATATGATTGTTGATGAGATGATAAGTTCATCTAATATGTCTTTTGGTTTATATCCAGGACTTACAACTAATGCTATTGAAGCTATAGAAAAAAGTGCGTCTGAAGAATTAAAAAATATCTATTTGCCTAAACTTACTTCCGGTGAATGGACTGGCACAATGAATTTAACAGAACCACAATGTGGAACAGACTTAGGATTAATTAAAACGTTAGCTATTCTACAAGAAGATAACACTTATAAAATTTCTGGAACAAAAATATTTATTACATGTGGTGAACATGATTTAAGTAAAAATATTATTCATTTAGTTTTAGCCCGCACACCTAATGCTCCCGAAGGGATTAAGGGAATAAGTTTATTTTTAGTACCAAAAATTTTACCCAATAAAGATGGATCACTTGATCTTTATAATTCACTTGAGTGCGGATCTATAGAAAAAAAATTAGGCATTAATGCAAGCCCCACATGCGTTATGCACTATAATGAAGCTAAAGGTTGGTTAGTAGGAGATTTGCATCAAGGTATGAAATCAATGTTTGTAATGATGAATGGAGCTAGATTATTTGTAGGCATTCAAGGATTAGGTATTTCTGAAGTAGCATATCAATCATCACTCTATTATGCAAAAGAGAGACTTCAAGGAAAAGCTGTCGGGAGTAAAAACATTGCAGACCCCATTATTGTTCATCCGGAGATAAGAAAAAATTTATTACATATGAAATCTCTTAATGAAGGAATTCGTGCTTTAACTTTGTGGGTAGGTAGTCAATTTGATATTATCAGCTCAAGTAATGATAAAAACATTATAATTAAAGCAGAGAATATTATAGCTTTAATGACTCCTGTTCTAAAATCTTTTTCTTCTGAAATTGGCTGTGAATCTTCAAATCTTGCATTACAAATTTATGGCGGACATGGTTACATTAAGGATCATGGTATAGAGCAATTAGTAAGAGACTCTAGAATAGCTCCAATTTACGAAGGCACTAATGGAATTCAGGCTTTAGATTTAATAGGTAGGAAAATGCACATTAATAATGGAGAAATAATAAATAGTTTTTTTACCATTATTAATGAATATTTAGACAAATTATCTTCCTCAAATGTATTGCAAAGATTTCTGAAACAATTTAAAAAATCTTTTGAAGAATTAGTGTTAGTGACAAATCATTTAAGATTGATTGATAAAAATAATGTTAATGACATTAATGGATCTGCTGTAGAATTCTTGCAATTATTTTCTTATGTGTCTATTGGTTTTATTTGGTTAAAATTATTAAATATTGCTCATAAAGAGAATAAAAATAAAACTAGTAATTTTTTAATCACTAAAATTGCTACTGGTACTTATTACTTTGATAAAATTATTCCTAAAACAACTTTTCTAAAAGAATCTATTTTAGGTGGTGCATCTGTTTATAATGATTATAAAGATAATTACTTTGAATCTGGATTTAGTTTATGACAATTAAAATATACAAACCATCCAAAACAGCTATGCAGTCAGGGTTAGGTAATACTAAGAAGTGGTTAGCTGAATATTTATCTAATGAAGAAACTGTTAAAGATAATTTGATGGGATGGAATAGTTCAGTAGATACTAAATCTCAAATTAAAGTTTTTTTTGATACTAAGGAGCAAGCGATTAAATGGGCACGAATTAATAATTACCAATATTATGTTGAAGAGCCAAAGATCCGAAAACTTAAGATTAAATCCTATTCATCAAATTTTTATATTAATAGAAAAGAATCTTGGACTCATTAATTTTAGATTTTAAAATTCTCTAGTTTTAAAGTTTGTCATATGTTAAAATCAATTAAGCGCTCTTAGCTCAGCTGGACAGAGCATCGGTTTTCTAAACCGAGGGTCGCAGGTTCGAGTCCTGCAGAGCGCGCCAGATAATACTTGTTTCATTAAATTTAGATAACATAGAGATAATTTCACTTTTTGTAATAAACTCACGTTATTTACATTTTTTAAATTAATTACTTATATTTTAGAATTAAGTTTTTATGTCAATAAAGATTTAAAAGGTTGCATGATAGTTTGAATAAAAAAAAATATCTTCCTCAACAAAAAAACTTAAAGGATAAAATTATTAAAAATAATCAACTTAAAGCCAAAAAATAACCTAATTATTGCCAGAAACAAAAAGTAATTAAATATACTTTAATTTTATTTTTTTTAATTTTTTCCATGAACATTAAAAATATTTTGATCTATATAGGCATTAAATGATACTGACCTTCTTTCACCTTTTCCAAAAAAAGGAAATACAGTGTGCATTAAATAATGTGGAAAAATATATAAATCTCCTATTTTAGGTTTAAAAGAGATAGTTGAATTATTTAAAAATTGTCGAGTTCCATGAATGAATTCTATATATCCATTTCTATTATCATTTTTTTTAGAAGGACCAAATGAATCAGGGAGTTGTAAATATGCTACCCCCGATATATGACCACCATGCCAATGTGTCGGGTTATATTCATATTCAAAATGTCTTACTACCCAACTTTCTATTAGTTCAAATTTAGTTATTTCTTTTTTATTAGTGTTAAATTCATCTGAATTAAAAATATAATCTTTAGTTGCATTAGCAAAAATATTCAAAAGACCTTTTTTAAGAAATTCTTTAGTAAGTTTAAATTCTTGAGTAACTTCTCCTGCTAAATTTTTCCCATGATCTAACTTTTTTGTTAAATTAGAATCTTTAATTGTTTCATTAACATGAATATTTATATCATTTATAACATCATTAGGAATTTTAAATTTACCTATACTAGGTGAAAAAGGTCTGAATATTTGCATATAAATTATATTTTAATAGTTATTATTTAACATGTATATTTTTTTATTAAATTTTTATATAATGATATATAAAAAAAATATGATTTATACAGTATCTTGTCATTGTGGATCCGTAAAACTTAATATTGAAACTGATCTTTCCATTGTAAAACAGTGTAATTGTTCATTATGCAAAAGGAAGAATGCTAAAATGAATATATTACCAAAAGAAAGTATCAAATCAATACAAGGTGAAGAAAATTTATCTCTTTATCAATTTGGCACTTATGTTGCTAAACATTATTTTTGCAAAAAGTGTGGAATATATACCCATCATTTTAGAAAATCTGACCCTAAAGGTATCGGGATTAACATTGGTTGTATTGATGAAGTTGACTCTTTTTCTATAGATAGTGATGTTTTAGATAATAAGTAAATCTATTTATTTATTTATTTAATAATTCAATCTATTAAATCCTTGTAAATGAAAAACAATAACTTCTTAAAAAAAATAAAACAAAATAATTTTTTAATAATTGGTCGTGCTGGAGTCGATATATATCCTGATCCACCTGGAACTAAAACTGAAAATGCAACACATTTTGTAACACATCTTGGAGGATCATCTGCTAATATTGCTGTGGCTTTAACTAAGTTAGGTGGCAATTGTAAACTTTTAACATCTGTATCTGATGATGCTTTAGGACGATTAGCCATTAATCAACTACACTCTTATAATGTTGACACATCTTTAATTAATTTTAAAAAAGATGAATCGCGAATATCATTTGCAGTGGTTGAATCTAGAATTGAAGATCATCAATCAATAATTTATAGAAATAAAGCATCTGATTTATTAATGAATAAATCAGATATAGATTGTGTTAATTTTTCTAATTTTTCATGTTTAATTTTTACAGGAACTTGTTTAGCTTCAGAACCCTCTAGATCAGCAATATTTTATGCAATTGAAAAAGCTAAAATCAATAATATTCCAATAATTTTAGATATAGATTATAGACCTTATACTTGGATCTCCTCTAAAGAGGCATCGGAAGTTTATATGCGTGCTTCTAAAAGTTGTGATATTTTAATTGGGAATGATGACGAATTTGGAGTTTTGGCAAATAATTATGATCAAGGTATGCAGGTTGCAAAAGAATTGTCTAAAGAAGTTTCAATTGTAATTTATAAAAAAGGAGAAAAAGGTTCCATTACTTTTTATGATAATAATCAAATAAGCAAAGGAATTTTTCCTGTAAAGGCTCTTAAACCAACAGGAGCAGGGGATGCTTTTATAGGATCTTTTATAGGGGGGTTGTTAAATAATAAAAATATAGAAGATTCAGTTGAATATGGTTCTGCTTCTGCTGCAATAGTGGTAACTAAGGTTGGGTGTGCTCCAGCTATGCCTTTACAAAATGAAATTCAAGATTTTATGAAATTAAATAAAATAAATAATTAAATATATTAGGAGAATTAAAAAATATGCATATACCACCTTTCGACAACAAGAATATACCTATAGTAGATGTTGATGATTCTAGGGTTCCATTAAATTATTTAAATATTGTTAATTTAAAAAAAGACCAATCATTTGAGTTTAAAATCCCAGGATATGAAACTTGTATAGTTCCAGCTACAGGTAAAATTGATATTAATATTGAAGGAGTAGAATTTAATTCCATAGGTAAAAGAACTATTGATGTTTGGGATGGAGAACCTGAAGGAGTTTATGTTCCTACTAATATCAAAGCTGAATTTGTTTGTAAAACAGATAATTCAGAAGTTTTTATAGCAGGTGCTAAATTTGATAAAACTTTAGAACCATTTGCAGTAAGAGAAAATGAAATTGATAAAGTTCAATATGGATCAGATGATACTAAAACTCATAGAAAAATTAAACATATTTTAGGTGGGCAGCATCATGAAAAAGTTGGAAGATTGTTATGTAATGAACTTTATACAGTAGGTCAAGGAGGTTGGTCCGGTTTTCCTCCTCATAAGCATGACACTGATAGGCTTCCTACTGAAACACGTCATGATGAAACTTACAACTATAGATTTAAGCCAAATAATGGTTTTGGATTTCAATTGTTTCAAGCTGAAAATAAATCTATTGGAAAAGCCGCTCATATTATTGATAAATCCACAGTGTTAGTTGATAGTGGATACCATCCATGCGTTGTTGCACCTGGTTATGAAATGTATTATTTCACAATTTTAGGAGGTTTAAGTCAAAGATCTTTAGTTCAGTATTTTCAACCTGATCATGCATACCAACTAGAAACTATACCTGGTATCAAAGATATGATTGCTAAATATAAATGACAGCTGTTAAATTAAGCACATTATTAAAAAAAGCTAATAAAAAAAATTATGCTGTTGCAGGCTTAGTTGTCTTAGGTTGGGAAGACGCTCTAGCATTTACTCAAGCGGCCGATGAAACAGGTATTCCGATTGTTTTGCAAGCGGGACCTTCTTGTAGAGCGCATACACCAGTCTCCATTTTAGGTAAAATGTTTCGTTACCTTGCTGATCAAACAAAAACTCCTATTTGCTGTCACATAGATCATGGTTATTCACTTAAAGAGTGTAAAGAAGGTATGGATAGTGGCTTTACATCAGTAATGTATGATGGCTCTAAGTTACCATTAAAAGTAAATATTAAGAATACTGCAAAAATAGCTAAATTAGCTAAATCCTATAATATTTCCTTAGAAGGAGAAATTGGCATAGTTGGATTTCATAATGGAAAAATTTCAGAAGGAACCAATTTAATTGAAGCTAAAAATTTTGCTATTGATAGCGGTGTTGATGCAATGGCTATTTCTGTAGGTAATACTCATTTACAAACAAGTAAAATTGCAAAAATTGATATTAACAAAATAAAAAATATTCAGAGTGTTACAAAAATTCCATTGGTATTACATGGTAGCAGTGGAATATCTTATAAAATGAGAAAAAAAATAGCATTTGAAACTAATGTGGCAAAATTTAACATTGGAACAGAGCTTAGAATGGTTGCAGGAAATTCTTTAAGACTTAATATTAAAAAAAACAAAAAAGTTTTTGATAGATTGCAGTTAATAAAACCAACTATTATAAAGATTAAAAATCAAACAAAAAAAGTAATCAAAAATATTGGAATAATAAATGAATAATTGTTTGGGTTTTATTGGAGGAAGTGGATTATATGATCTTAATTTTTTAAATGATATTAAGTATCACGATCTTACATCCTCCTTTGGAAGTCCTTCTGATAAAATTATTGAAGGATCTATAGATGGTAATAAAATATTTTTTTTATCAAGGCATGGCAAAGGACATAGATTATCTCCTTCTTCAATAAACTATAGAGCAAATATTGATTGTTTAAAACAATGTGGTGTTACAGATTTAATATCACTATCTGCAGTAGGATCTTTAAAAGAAAATTTGTCACCGGGAACTTTTGTTTTAGTTGATCAATTTATAGATAGAACTATTAATAGAAAAAAAAGTTTTTTTGATGATGGTATTGTCGCTCATGTTCCTATGGTAAATCCAATTTCTAAAGAATTAATGGATTCAAGTGAAATTATTTTTAAAAAACTTAAATTAACCTATTCATTTGGAGGAACTTATTTAGCAATGGAAGGGCCGCAATTTTCAACGTATGCTGAATCAAATCTATACAGAAAATGGGGATGTGATGTTGTTGGTATGACTAATATGCCTGAAGCAAAATTAGCTAAAGAAGCAGAAATTCGATATTGCTCTATTTCTATGATAACCGATTATGATTGCTGGCATCCAGAACATGACAATGTAGATATTAATATTTTAATACAAACTTTAAATAATAATGTTGGTAAATCTAAATTATTTATTAATGAGTTTTCAAAATACTATTATCAAGGAATTGATTTTCACAATAATGATACCTCAACTATTTTAGATGTATCTATAGTGACGCAAAAAGATAGTTGGGATAAGAATTTGGAAGTTAAATTATCCTATATTCTAAAAAGATATAAAGATAGTAATTGATGTTAGTTAATAATGAAAATTTAACAACTATTTGGTATGACCAAAGTATAGATACTATTAAAATTATTGATCAAAGACTTCTTCCTCATGAACTTAAAATAATTGATATAAATACAATATCTGAAATTTGTTTTGCTATTAAAGAAATGCAAGTCCGAGGAGCTCCTTTAATTGGTATAACAGCAGGTTTTGGAATGTATATTGCGGCTAGACAACATTCAAGTATTGATTTTTTGCAACAAGCTGCCAAAGATTTTAAATCAACAAGACCAACAGCAGTAAATTTATCTTGGGCTGTCGATTTAATTTTGAGTAAAATTTCTTCAATAACTGAAGATAAACGTTGCAAATATATTTTAAATCTTGCTCTCCAAATGAGATTAGATGATATCAAAGCTTGTGAAGCCATTGGAGAAAATGGTTTAAAACTTATTGAAGAAATTTATGTAAAGAAAAACTCTACTATTAATGTTTTAACACATTGTAATGCTGGATGGCTTGCAACAGTTGATTGGGGAACTGCTTTATCTCCTATTTTTAAAGCTAAAAGAAAAAATATACCTATACATGTTTGGGTTGATGAAACTAGGCCACGTAATCAAGGTTTTAATTTAACTGCTTGGGAGTTAATGAATGAGAATATTCCAAATTCATTGATTGTAGATAATGTTGGTGGTCATTTAATGCAAAATAATCAAGTTGACTTATGTATTACAGGTACAGACAGAACATCATTAAATGGAGATGTCTGTAATAAAATCGGAACATATTTAAAAGCCTTAGCTGCAAATGATAATAATATTCCATTTTATGTAGCAGCACCTATTTCTAGTATTGATTTCAATATAACTAATGGTGTTAAAGAAATTTCAATAGAAGAAAGAGGAGCGGATGAAATATCTCATATTCAGGGAATTAATGAAAAAGGACTTATAAATAAAATAGAAATTGTACCCAAAGGAGCTGTTTGTAAAAATTATGCATTTGATGTAACACCTTCTAAATATATAACTAAGTTAATTACAGAAAAGGGTAATATTAAAGCAAATACAGAATCAATAAGTAAAATAAAAAATTCATTATATGAAAAATTTTTATGAAGAAAAAAAAGCTAAAAAAAATATTTTAGATTATTCTAAACATGGAGTTTCTAAAAATTTAGAATTTAGAATATATACATCTAATCTTTTAATCTCAAAAAAAATTATTGTTACATTGTGGCGAAAATAATAAAGTAAGATCAAGATAATTTATGTTTTTTAAGTTACTAGAAATATTAGGAAGAAAAAAAATAGTTTTAGATAGAGGTTCTTCACATCCTGAATTTAATAAGGCTAAGCCTTGGATGGAAAGATATTACATTCTTTTTAGAAAAAGACCTAGCTGGTTTCCTTTCAATATTTTAATACATCGTATGTTAGATGATGATCATGGTGATGGTGTGCATAATCATATGTGTCCTTATTTAACTATAATTTTAAAAGGAGGATATTGGGAAACTACATCAAAAGGTAAATTTTGGAGGAGGCCAGGTTATGTTGGATTTAGATCTGCAGATAATTTGCATAGAGTAGATTTAAAGCCTAATACAGAAACTATAACAATATTTATACCAGGTCCTTTTGGTATGAGAAAAAAGAAAAGAGCAGACTATAAAACAAAAATATAGGAGATATTTGTTATGAAGAAAGCTTATTGGGTTGGAATTGTAAATGTAAAGAATCAAAAAGAATATAAAAAGTATACAGATATTGCAGGTTCTGCATTAATATCTGCCGGTGCCAAAATTTTAAGTAGAGGCGGTAGAATTATAAATTTAGAAGGAAAAGAAATGAATCGCTTAGTTGTTATTGAATTTTCATCAATGGATAATGCTGAAAAATTTTATCATTCAGACGAATATAAAAATGGTTTAAAATTTTTAAATATTGATGTTGCCGATCGTTTTTTAAATATAGCTGAGGGATTAGATTAAAGCAATCCATCGAATATTAGTTTAAAACCCCCAATACCTAAGAAAAAATATATTAAGAAATAAAACGTTTTTTCATTAACATTTTTATGAAGATAATATCCTAGATAAATACTTATTGGAGCTAAAGGTGATAAAATTAAAGATACTTTTAGATTAGAAAAAACTAATTGATCTAAATAATAATAAGGTACTAATTTAACAATATTAATAATCAAAAAAGCAAGTGTCATTGTTGCAACGTAAACTGTTTTATCTAGTTTTTGAGGTAATAAAAAAAAATTTATTGGTGTTCCTCCAGAGTGAATAATGAAACTGGTATAGCCTCCGACAATTGACCAAAAAATTCCTTTTTTCTTTGTGGGTTTAGCTAATTTTTTATTTTGTTGTAATAGAGAAAGAATAATAAAAATTATCGCTATACATCCAATAATAATTCTTATGCTATCTTCTGATGTAAAACTAAATGTTAGAGTTCCTATTAATATACCTATCATTGCAGAAGGAAGGATTATTTTAATGTTTTTAAGATCCCATTTATTCCAATAAATATATATAGCCAATACATCCATAACTAACAACACAGGTAATAAAATTGCAGCAGCAGTAATAGGACTCATTACTAAAGCCATTATAGGTATAGTTAATATGGCAATGGGACCAGCAAAGCCACCTTTAGAAATACCAAAAAGAATAACTCCTATGGCTGCATAAAAATAAAATAATAAATCCATTAATTTTATTATTTAAGAACTTTTAGTGCGTTCAGAATATCTTTAATTTGATCTTTGCTATTTTCAAGTCCGCAATATATTCTTACGATATTTCCATGAATTTTATTTTTATAGGTTCTATTAACTAGTGGAGGAAAAGTAATTAGACTCTCAAAACCTCCCCAACTATAACCAAGTTTAAAAATTTTCAATTTCTTATAAAATTTTTCAATTTCATTATTAGAAAATTTTTTATTTAAAGCAAAAGAAAACAATCCAGAACTACCTGTAAAATCTCTTTTCCAAATATTGTGATTTTTTGTATGAGGTAGTGCTGGGTGATATACATAATGTATAAGTTTATGATTTATTAATTCATTTGCCATTTTAAGGGCATTTTTTTCTATTTCTTTCATTCTTAAATATAATGTAGGAACTCCTCTTAATGATAAATAAACTTCTTCTGAACCTGGGCATATTCCTAAAGTTTTAATTGTAATTCGTATTTTTCTTGCATGTTTTTTATCTGATGAAATAAATCCTATTAAAACATCCGAATGCCCATTGATGTACTTCGTGCCAGCATCAATAATAATATTAATTCCTAGCTTAATGGGATTACAGAATAGAGGGGATGCCCATGTGTTATCAAGAACAGTTGGAATATTCTTTCTTTTTGCAATTTTTGTAATAAATGGGATGTCTAAAATTTCAAAAGTTGCCGTTCCAGGAGATTCTAAAAAAATTAATTTTGTATTTTTTGAAATTATTTTTTCAAAATTTTGAATATTCTTAATTGGATCAAAGTATTTAATTTTAATTCCAAAATTTTTCAAAATTGTATTACAGTAAGTTCTTGTGGGGCTATAAATTGTATCATTTATTAGAACTTCATCACCTTTTTTTAAAAAAGCAAAAAAAGGAATAATTAAAGCTGCCAAACCTGATGGTGCAATAACTGTATCTTCTGAATAATAAAGTTTGGAAATAGTATCTTCTAATTCTTTATGTGATGGATTTGTATTAATCCCATATAAAGTTTTTCTGTCATCTTTGTTTTTGATATCTTTTAAATATTCTTTAAAGTTATCAAAGATCATTGTTGATCCTTTATAAATTCCTGGATTTACAAATCCTTTTTGTTTTTTTGGATCTCTACCAATTTTAGTTAATTTTGTTTTTATGTGCATATATACTATATGTAGTAGATCATTATAAATTATCTCACTATATTTCTTATTTTATTAACTAATAAATTAAGTATTTGGATTATCCTATAAATTTGTTAAAGGAAACACAACTTTGTCAAATTTGGCAAAAGGATCCTTAAATAATTTTTACAGAGAGGAAATAATATGAAAAAATTATTATCAATCGTAGCAGTTTCTGTTTTTGCTCTATCAGCAAATGCTGGAACTCTTGACGATGTTAAAAATAGAGGATTTCTAAAATGTGGTGTAACTACTGGTTTAGCTGGTTTTGCAGCTCCTGATGATAGCGGGAACTGGACTGGTCTAGATGTTGACATGTGTCGTGCAGTAGCTGCAGCAGTTTTTGGAGATTCTTCAAAAGTTGAATTTACAACTACTACTGGTAAATCTCGTTTTCCGACTTTAGCGTCTGGTGAAATTGATATGCTAGCAAGAAATACTACTTGGACTTTAAGCCGTGATGTTAATCTTGGTTTTGAGTTTGTGGGTGTAAATTTTTATGATGGACAAGGTTTCATGATTCCAAGTTCACTAGGTGTTTCTAGTGCAACTGAACTTGATGGTGCTACTGTTTGTATTCAAACTGGTACAACTACTGAGTTGAACTTAGCGGATTTCTTTAGAGCTAATAACATTAGCTATGAAGCACTTCCAATTGAAACCAATGATGAAGCTAGAGAAAACTTATTTGCCGGAAGATGTGATGTATTTACAACAGATGCATCTGGTCTTTCTTCAACAAGAGCTCAATCTGATGATCCAAGTAAATGGATAGTTCTTCCAGAAATTATTTCTAAAGAACCACTTGGACCTTTGGTAAGACATGGTGATCATCAATGGGGTGACGTTGTACGTTGGTCCTTAAATACTATGATCATTGCAGAAGAGTTTGATTTAACTCAAGCTAATGTTGACGATAATATGAGTTCAAATATCCCTGAAGTACTAAGAATTCTTGGTGTTGAAGGTGGTTATGGTGAAATGTTAGAGTTAGGCAATGATTTTGCTTACAATATCATTAAGCAAATTGGTAACTATTCTGAATCATATGAAAGAAACGTAGGTCCAGATACTCCTCTAGCTATTGGTAGAGGTTTAAATGCATTATGGACTGATGGTGGTATTTTATACGCACCTCCTTTCAGATAGATCGACAATATATTATTTATTAACTGGGGGGTATTCAAACCCCCCATTTTTTTTTATAAGGACTCATGAGATCTAATTTAAATTTTTTTTCTGATCAAAAATTTAGATCTATATTCTATCAAACTCTTGTAATTGGTTTATTTGCCTTAGGTATTTATTATCTCACAATTACAACTGCATATAATTTAGAAAAAAGAAATATAGCAACAGGTTGGAGTTTTTTAAATAATCCTGCTGGTTTTGATATTAGTTTTTCACCATTTTTAGATTTTAAATCAACTGACACACATCTTAAAGTTTATTTTGTGGGAGTTTTAAATACTTTATTAGTTTCTTTTACCGGATGTATTGCAGCAACTATAATTGGATTTATAGTTGGAATAATGAGACTATCTTCTAACTGGCTTTTGAGTAGAGTAGCATATGTTTATGTTGAGTTTTGTAGAAATATTCCATTACTTCTGCAAATAATTCTTTGGTATACTGTACTTCTACAAATGCCGAGAATTAAACAGGCAATTGAAGTAATTCATGGTTTTTTTATTACTAATAGAGGTTTGTATAGTCCAAGACCTGTATATGAATCTGGTTTTTATACTGTTTTTTTTGTGTTTGTTATAGGCATTATATCAAGCATCTTTATTTCTAAATGGTCTAAAAAAAGACAAGAGAAAACAGGAGAAAGATTCCCTGTTTTATGGTCTTCTTTAGCACTTATCTTTTTATTACCTATTATTTTATTTTTTATCTTAGGATCTCCAATGACATTTGATTATCCTGTTTTAAAAGGTTTTAATTTTAAAGGAGGGATGGTTATTAGACCTGAATTTATAGCAATGTTTTTAGCTCTAAGTATTTACACCGGAGCATTTATTTCTGAAACTGTTAGATCTGGTATTTTATCTGTAACTAAAGGCCAGAGAGAAGCATCAGCAGCTATAGGTTTAAAACCTACATGGATAATGAGACTTATTATTATACCACAAGCTTTAAGAGTAATTGTTCCTCCATTAACAAGTCAATATTTAAATTTAACAAAAAATTCGTCACTTGGGATAGCTGTTGGATATGCTGATTTAGTTCATGGATTTGGCGGTATAAGTCTAAATCAAACAGGTCAAGCCATTGAATGTATGGTCGTTACGATGGCCACCTATCTTGCTATAAGTTTAATTATTTCATTTTTTATGAATATTTATAATCGCAGTATACAATTTCAGGAAAAATAATGAATTCAGAAAATAATTTAGAATCTAGAATGCCTCCTATTGCCACTACTGGTTTATTAGGTTGGTTAAGAATGAATTTATTTTCAAATTGGTTTAATAGTTTTTTAACTATTTTTATTTTATATTTTATGTATCAAGTCATACCTCCATTTTTAAGTTGGGCTATTTTTTCTGCAGACTTTACTCATAATTATTTAGGTGAACTTGTTATTGATAGAACTTTTTGTACCCGTGTTCTTGAACCTGAATTAGGAGGTGCTTGCTGGTCAATTATTTTTGTTAGATTTTATCAATTTGTGTATGGTTTTTATCCAGTTGAAGAAGTTTGGAGGGTAAATTTAGTATATTTCCTATTAGTAGTTACTGTAATTCCCTTGCTTTTTGAAAAATTTCCAAAACGAAAATATTTTTTATATTTCGCAGTTATTTTTCCAGTTATTGCATATATTCTTCTTGCAGGTAGATTTGGATTAACTCATGTTTCTACTAAAAATTGGGGAGGTTTGCTTGTTACACTTGTTCTTGGTTTTACAGGTATAGCTCTAGCTTTTCCAATAGGAATAATTTTAGCTCTTGGTCGTAGATCTAAATTACCTGTTATTAGCATGGTATGTACTTTATTTATTGAGTTTATAAGAGGTGTCCCTCTAATAACGCTTCTTTTCTTTGGAATGGTTATGTTACCACTCTTTTTACCAGAAGGTATTACTTTAGATGGATTAGTAAGAGTTCTAGTAGCAGTTACGTTATTTCAAGCTGCTTACATGGCAGAAGCAATTCGTGGAGGTTTACAGGCTATTCCACAAGGACAATATGAAGCCGCTCAATCTGTTGGTTTGAGTTATTGGCAAATGAATAGAAAAATTATTTTACCTCAAGCAATACGAATTACTATTCCTACAATAGTTAATACATCAATTGGACTATTTAAAGATACAACTTTAGTTTTAATAGTGGGTCAATTAGATTTACTAGGTATGGGCAGGGCAATCTTGGCTGCACAAACTTGGATGGGTTTATCACAAGAAGTGTATGTTTTTGTAGCAATTGTATTTTTTATCTTTACATTTTCTATGTCTAGATACAGTTTATATTTGGAAAAAAAATTAAAAACAGGTATTAACATGGGAGCAGATTAATTATGTCAGAAAACTCAATTATATCATTACAAAAAGTAAACAAATGGTTTGGTGATTTCCATGTTTTACAAGATGTTACTTTAGAAGTTAAAAAGAAAGAGCGTATTGTTGTATGTGGCCCTTCTGGGTCAGGAAAATCTACAATGATTAGATGTATTAATCGACTAGAAGAGCATCAAGAAGGCACAATAATTGTTGATGGAATTGAGTTAACAGGAAATTTAAAAAATATAGATAGTGTAAGAAGAGAAGTCGGAATGGTTTTTCAGCAGTTTAATCTTTTCCCACACTTATCTGTAAAAGAAAATATTACTTTAGCTCCAATTTGGGTTAAAAAAATGCCTAAAGCTAAGGCAGAAGAATTAGCAATGAAGCAATTAGAAATTGTTAAAATTCCAGAACAAGCAAATAAATTTCCTGGTCAATTATCTGGAGGTCAACAACAGCGTGTAGCAATAGCAAGATCTTTGGCAATGAATCCTAACATTATGTTATTTGATGAACCAACTTCAGCCCTTGATCCAGAAATGATTAAAGAAGTTTTAGATGTAATGATTGACTTGGCTGAAGGAGGGATGACAATGATTGTTGTTACTCATGAAATGGGCTTTGCTAAAACAGTTGCTGATAGAATGGTTTTTATGGATGAGGGTAGGATAGTTGAGGAAGCAACTCCTGATAAGTTCTTTAATAATCCTGAAAGTGATAGAACTAAATTATTCTTAAGCCAGATACTTAATCACTAAGACTTATATTAATCCTTCTATTCATTTTCCCTTTATTCTCTATTTTTCCAACTACAATAGACCCTATTTCAGATGTATTTTCAACGTGAGTTCCACCACAGGGTTGCAAATCTATATTTCCTATTTTAACTAATCGAATTTTCTCATTTGTTTTCGGTGGTTTAACAGACATAGTTCGCACTAATTCCGGTTTTTTTTCTAGTTCTTCACTTCTTATCCATTCATAGATTATTCTATGATCATTTTTTAGAACTTGATTTAATTTTTCCTGTATTTCTTCTTTATTTATAGAATTTGCATCTGCATTAAAATCTAATCTACTTTTCAGCTCACCTATTTGACCTCCTGTTACTCCCATTGGAACTACTGCACATAATAAATGTAGTGCAGTATGCATTCTCATAAATTTATATCTCTTATCCCAATCTATCTTTCCTTTTATTAGGTTGCCTATTTTTAGACTATTTACTGAGTTTACTTGATGTAGAAGGGTATCTTCTTTTTTAATAGTTTCTATTACTTTAATAGTTTTTAATTTAGTAATTAATACTCCAGAATCTCCGGGTTGCCCACCACCTTTTCCATAAAAAGCAGTCTTTTCTAATTCTATTAATTTATTTTTCTCATCTAAATTGATTATTTGTGTCTCAAATTCTTTTAAATATGAGTTTTTTTCAAATAACTTAATCATTTAATTTTTTTAGCAGATTTTATCATTATTTTATTGACTTTTTTCTATTTTAAAATAAATAGAACAAAAGAAGAACATAATTATATGATTTTAATAAATATAATTATTTATCAGTATTTTAAATAAAATAGTTAATAAAATGTATAAATATAAAAACTTTGATTTATTTCAGTCTATTAAAAAAAAACAAATATTAACCCCAGTATTTCTTGATTCTGTATCAGCAGGATTTCCTTCTCCAGCGACAGATTATATGGAGAACAAATTAGATCTTAATGAATATTTAATTAAACACCCAGCAGCAACCTTCATTGTTAAAGCTAAAGGGCCTTCTATGACAGATGCAGGCATACTTTCAGGAGATTTATTGATTGTTGATCGCAGTATTATTCCCAAAAGTAATGACATTGTTATTGCTTCTATTTTCGGCGATTTAACAGTCAAAAAACTACAAAAGAAAGAAAATTCACTTTTTTTACTTTCTGCCAATAGTGATTATCCTAGTATTCAGGTCAAAGAAGAGATGGAATGTTTTATCTGGGGAATTGTAACTTATATTATTCATGAATCAAATTCCTAAGAACCATTCAGCATTAAACCAATCCTTTGCATTGGTTGATTGTAATAATTTTTATGCTTCATGTGAGAGAATATTTAATCCAAAGTTAATAGGGAAACCAATAGTTGTTTTGTCAAATAATGATGGCTGTATAATAACACGTTCTGTTGAAGCAAAGGCTCTCGGCATTAAAATGGGGGAACCATATTTTAAAGCAAAAAAAATTATTCAAAAAAATAATGTAAAAGTTTTTTCTTCTAATTATGCTTTGTACGGGGATATTTCTCAACGCGTCATGGAAACTTTATCCGGTTTTTCCCCTGAAATTGAAATTTATTCTATAGATGAGGCTTTTTTAAACTTTAATGGTTTTAATAATTACGAGCTGGATACTTATTGTAGATATATGAGAAAAAAAATTAAAAAATGGGTAGGCATACCTGTTAGTATAGGATTGTCTGAAACAAAAACTTTAGCAAAAATAGCTAATCATTTAGCAAAAAAAAACCCTCGTTATACAGGTGTTTGTATTCTTAAAAATAAATGGACTATTGATAAAGCCTTGAGAGAAACAGAAATTAATAATGTTTGGGGTATTGGAAAAAAATTATCAATTTTTTTAAAAAAATACAATATTAGAACAGCAAAAGATTTTATACTTCTTGATCGACAGTGGATTAGAAAAAATATGGGAGTTGTAGGAGAAAAAATTTATTTTGAATTACAAGGTGTTGCTTGTTTTGATTTAGAATTATTTCCTAGTAATAAAAAAAGTTGCTGCGTTTCAAGGTCATTTAGTAGCCCAATAGAAAAATTGAATGATTTAGAAGAATCAATTTCAAATTATGGAACAAGAGTAGCTGAAAAAATAAGGGAGAAAAAACTAGTAGCCCAATCAATGAGTATTTTTGTTTTAACTAATCATTTTAATAAAAGAGAAAAACAATATTCAAATTCAATAAGATTGCAATTACCGTTTCCTACCAATGATAGTATCAAAATTGTAAAAAGAGCTCTCGAAGGGATAAGACAAATATATCGTAGTGGATATCGTTATAAAAAAACAGGAATAATTTTATATGAATTGAGTAAAGCATCGAAAATAAAAGGATTACTTGATTTTGATAAAGAACAATCAGATTCTATGATGAAAACGATTGATCAAATTAATTATAGATATGGGGGGTCAGTAATTAAGCTAGCCTCAGAAGGAATTGAAAAAAGATGGTCGATGAGAAGGGGGAGAGCATCACCATGCTATACAACACGTTTTGATGAATTAATGGAAGTGCGTTGTTAATTGGCTCCCCGGGCCGGGCTCGAACCAGCGACCGATCGGTTAACAGCCGATTGCTCTACCACTGAGCTACCGAGGAACATATATGTGCTGATAATAACAAAATGAATAAAAAACAAGATAAATCTTGTGGAGGCTCGGAGCGGAATCGAACCGCTGTGCAAGGCTTTGCAGGCCCCTACATAACCACTCTGCCACCGAGCCTAATAAAAATTGAGTGACAAATAATGATAAATAAGCTCGAAGTCAATTAAACACGTTTTAGATATACATTAGATATACATTAGATATACAAAATAGCTTTTAAAGAGGTTAAATGTATAAATATAAAAAAAATAATATTATAAGCAAATTTTTACATTTCCAGATTTATGAATTTTAATTATCAAAAAGCAAGATACCTAATGGTTGAAAATCAATTAAGGCCTAATAAAATAAAAGATCCTATTATTTTGAATCTTTTTAAACAGGTTCCAAAAGAGAGTTTCTTGCCAGAAACAATTAAGGGATCACCATATTCAGATTTAGATATTAATTTAAAGCCTAATAGAGGATATCTAAAAAATCTTCATATAGCTCAATTATTAAATCACAGTAAAATAAACAATAATCATAAAGTCTTACATTTGGGCGCATTAACAGGTTATGTTTCATTTTTATTAGCAAATCTTTCTTCTGAAGTTATTGCTGTTGAAACAGATGAAGAACTTAGAGAAATCTTACAAAAAAACATTAATAAATTTGATATTAAAAATATTAAAGTAGTCAAAGGTTCTTTTAAAGAAGGATTTAAATCAGAGTCTCCATTTGATGTAATATTTATTGATACACCCATTAATAAATTAGATAATATTATTATAGATCAATTAAGTAATGATTTAGGAAAAATTATCATGATTAAAAAAGATAAAAACTATTTGAGTCAAGCTTTAAGAATTACAAAAAATAAAGATAATTTTAATCAAGAATATTTATTTGATATTTTTTCAAAATATGAACTATATAAAGATAGTGAAGGATTTATATTTTGAAATATATTGTTAAAATATTATTTATTTTTTTTTTATCTAGTCATTCATTAGCAATAGACATTGAAGAATCTATTAAAAGTACAATTGAAAATAATTCTAAAGTCAAAATAGCTATAGAAAAAATTGAAGAATCAAAGGAGCTTATAAATTATGCCATAGGATCTAAACTTCCTAAAGTTACTGGTACTGTTTCAGGAACTTATTCAACTGCAGATACAACAACAACTACTTCATCAACAACTCCAGAAACATTAACTGATGCTTATAAACTTACAATTTCACAAAATTTATATAATGCAGGTATTAATGATCTTGAAATTGAAAGATCAAAAATTTTATTTAATAATGAGTTAATTTATTTTAAATCTACTATTCAAGATTTAATTCTTGATGCAATAAATGGCTATTTAACAGTTATAAATTATCAGAAATTTTTACAAGCTACTCAAAAGAATTATGATTCTGTTTTAAAAGCTTTTCAAGAAACTAAAACTCGTTTTGATTTAGGATCTGCAACGTTATATGATTTGCAAAATGCTGAAGCTTCATTTGCAATATCAACAACGAATTTGTTTGCAGCTGAACAAAACATTGAAATTAGTAAAAAAAGTTTTGAAAGAATTGTTGGCTTAAGACCTGTTGACTTAGTAGATATATTAAAAACAGAAACTATAATTAGTCTAAATGACATTATAAATCGTTCGATGGAAGATAATTTAGATTTAATCTTAATATCAAATGATATTAAAGATAAAGAGATTCTTCTTTTAAAAGAAAAAAAATCTAAACAGCCAAGTTTGGATATTTCTGCTTCTGGTGTTTATTCTAATGGAAGTAGATTAGAAAAGGGTACAGAAACAACAAGTGGATCTATTGATTTAACTCTAACTATTCCTTTATTCCAAAAGGGACAAGATGATTCTAATATAAGAAAATATCAATCTCAACTGTTACAATCAAAGATGAATTTATTAGATTCTCAAGAGGATTTAAAAATCTTAATATCCAATAGATATAAAGATTTTCAAATTAATCAGTCTAAAATGAAATCTAATCTTATTATTATCAGATCAATAGAAACTTCTATAAATAGCTTAAAAGCTGAATATGATATTGGAACTAAAACTATTACTGATTTAATAAATGAGGAAGAAAAATTATTAAATGCAAATGTTAATTTTTTAAATTCAAAGAAAGATTTTATATTAAATTATTTTATACTTAAATCTTTGGATGGCGGTTTAATAAAGTTGTTTGAAAAATATTTACCTTCTTTTAATTAATCGTTTAAATTAAGGTTTCCATAAGATATAAGTTAAAATGAGATAAATGGAAGAAGAACAATCAATTAAAAATACTTTAGAAGTCATTAGAAAAGCTTTGGAAGATGAAAATTCTTCAAACTCTTCGGAATTTTATGACAATGTTTTAATATTAAATCAACTTGTGAAAGAAGATGGAACTATTGGTGTAATTAATAATGATTCATTAAATAAAGCAGAAGTTGTAAATATTTTAAACAAAAAACTTGATGAAGTATTTAATGAATATCTTACAAAATGGCTAGATACAAACGTTCCTAGTTATTTAGAAAAATATTTTAAAAATAAAAATTTATAAAATGTCTTTAGATAAATATTTTGATTTTTTAAATGATGAAAAAACTATTTATAATAATTGGGAATTATCAGGGGCTTTTAAATCAATAAAAAGAAAAGATTCTTATTGTATTATGATGCCTCCACCTAATGTTACGGGTAGTTTGCATATGGGGCATGCTTTGACTTTTACTATCCAAGATATTTTAATACGTTTTCATAGAATGCAAGGTAAAGAAGTTTTATGGCAAGCTGGAACTGATCATGCTGGTATTGCAACTCAAATGATCGTAGAAAGACAACTACACAAAAACAATCTTAATAGAGTAGATTTAGGAAGAAAAAAATTCATCGAAAAAGTTTGGAAATGGAAGAATGAATCTGGTGGAATAATTACTAATCAACTTAAAAGATTAGGTTCATCAACTGATTGGTCCCGTGAACGTTTTACTATGGATGAAGGATTGTCTAAAGCTGTAAAAAAAGTATTTGTTGAATTATTTAATGATAAAATAATTTATAAAGATAAAAGATTGGTTAATTGGGATCCTAAACTATTAACAGCTATATCTGATTTAGAAGTTGAGCAAAAAGAACAAGAAGGTTCTTTGTGGCATATCAAATATCCAATAGACGAAATTAATTATATAATAGTTGCTACCACTAGACCCGAAACAATGCTTGGAGATACTGCTGTAGCAGTACATCCAGAAGATAAAAGATATAAAAAACTTATAGGTAAAAATTGTATACTACCTTTAATGGGTAGAAAAATTAAGATCATTTCGGATGAATATGTTGATCCTGAAAAAGGTTCAGGTGCAGTAAAAATTACTCCTGCCCATGATTTTAATGATTTTGAAATTGGAAAAAGACATAATTTAGAATCAATTAATATTTTTGATAAATTTGCAAAATGCAATAATTCTGTTCCAAAACGCTTTCAAGGTTTGGATAGATACGATGTTAGAAATAAAATCTTAAAAGAATTAATAGAATTAAATTTACTTATTAAAGAAGAAAAGCAAATTATGGCTATTCCTTATGGTGATAGATCGGGAGTTGTAATTGAGCCATGGTTAACTGATCAATGGTTCTGTGATGCAAAAAAATTATCCATAGAACCTATACAAGCAGTTAAAATTAATGATACTAAATTTGTTCCTAAGATTTGGGAAAAAACTTTTTTTAATTGGATGGAAAATGTTCAACCATGGTGTATTTCTCGTCAATTATGGTGGGGACACCAAATACCTGCTTGGTATGGACCAGACAACAAATATTTTGTTGCTGAGAATATTGAAGAAGCATTAATTCTTGCTTATAAATTTTATGGAAAAAATGTAGAATTAATCCAAGATGAAGATGTATTAGATACTTGGTTTTCTTCAGCCCTATGGACTTTTTCTACTCTAGATTGGCCTGAAAAAAGTTATGAACTTCAAAGATTCTATCCAGGCAATGTTCTTGTTACAGGTTTTGATATTATTTTTTTTTGGGTTGCAAGAATGATGATGATGGGATCTTATTTTATGGGAAAAACTCCTTTTAATCATGTTTATATTCATCCCTTAATTCGGGATGAAAAGGGTCAAAAAATGTCTAAATCTAAAGGAAATATTATCGACCCTCTTGATCTCCTTGATAAATATGGCGCTGATACTCTTAGATTTACTTTAACGGCATTATTAAATCCAGGTAGAGATGTAAAATTATCTGAATCTAGAGTTAAAGGATACAAATCTCTCACAAATAAAATATGGAATGCTTCAAATTTTTTACAATTAAATAAATGTAAAATTGATAATGATTTTGATTATTTAAATATCAAAACACCAATCAATCAATGGATAGTTAATGAATTAATTTCAACTAAAATTCAAATAAATAAATATATGACTAAATATTTATTTCATGAAGTCGCAAATTTACTTTATCATTTTATTTGGCATACATATTGTGATTGGTATATTGAATTTTCTAAATCAATACTTGTTAAAAATAAATTTGAATCTGATGAGACTAAAAATGTGTCTATGTGGGTATTTAGAGAGATTTTAAAAATCTCTCATCCCATCATGCCATTTATAACTGAAAAATTATGGAACGTTTTGTTTAATAAAGATAAATTTTTAATGAATGAAATTATTTTTAATCTAGAGTTTGTAGATAGATTTGTTTTATCTCAAAATAATTTTAAAAATTTAATTGAAATTATTTCATCAATCAGAAATTTACGATCTGAATTAAATATTCCTTACAAAGACAAAATTCAACTTAATGTAAATAATCAAGATACTAATTTTACATCTTTTTTAAAATTTTCTAATGAAGAAATAATTAAAATATTAAAATTAAGTTCATTAACAATAAATGATAGATCTGTTAAAAGTGAAAATTCAGCAAATATTATTATAGCTAATTCTACTTTGATTATTCCATTGAGTGGTATTGTTGATACTAAGATTGAAATTAATAAACTGACACTAAAAAAACATAAGGAATTGATTGAACTTGAAAAAATACAAAATAAATTAGAGAATAGTAAATTTATCGAAAAAGCACCTGATCAAATCATTCAAAAATTCAGGATTCAAGAGAAAGATATTAAATCTTCTATTGAAAAAATAGAACAAATCATCAATACTATAAAATAATATATTGTTATGTCTTATGAAGGTTCTAATATAAAATCAAAATTACCAAGCAGACATGTTAGTGTAGGCCCTAAAAGTGCACCTCATAGATCTATGTATTATGCTATGGGGCTTACAGAAGAAGAAATTTATCAACCTTTTATAGGTGTAGCTACTACATGGAATGAATCAGCTCCCTGCAATATAACTCTTGGTAGACAAGCTCAAGCGGTAAAAATTGGGGTAAAGGAAAAAAATGGAACTCCTAGAGAGTTCACAACAATTACAGTTACAGACGGTATTGCTATGGGCCATGAAGCTATGAAAGCGTCATTAGTTAGTAGAGAAATTATTGCTGATAGCGTTGAATTATCTGTTAGAGGTCACTGCTATGACGGTATGGTTGGATTAGCAGGTTGCGATAAATCTCTTCCTGGATTAATGATGTCAATGGTTCGTTTAAATATACCTTCTGTATTTATTTATGGTGGTTCCATTTTACCAGGACATTACAAAGGTAAAGATTTGACAATTATTGATGTTTTTGAAGCTGTTGGAAAACATGCGGCAGGAACTATTGATGATAAGGAATTAAAAAATATTGAAAAAGTAGCTTGCCCATCAGCAGGATCATGTGGGGGGCAATTTACAGCAAACACTATGGCCTGTATATCAGAGGCTATTGGGTTAGCTTTAACTAACTCTGCTATGACACCTGCTACCTATAAAGAAAGAGATAATTATGGTATTGAAAGTGGAAAGGCTGTAATGAATTTGATTAAAGAAAATATACGCCCAAGAGATATAGTCACTTTAGAATCTTTGCACAATGCAGCAATAGTAGTGGCTGCAACAGGCGGATCTACAAATGCGGCTTTACATTTGCCCGCGATAGCTAATGAAGCAGGTATAAAATTTACACTACGTGATGTTGTAGAAATTTACCAATCAACACCATATATTGGAGATATGTCTCCTGGAGGTAAATATGTTGCTAAAGATTTGTATGAAGTTGGTGGAGTTCCTGTTGTTATTAAATCATTGCTTGATGGTGGATATATTAATGGTGACTGTATAACAGTCACTGGCAAAACTATTGCAGAAAATCATAAAGAAGTAATTTTTCCTACAAATCAAGATGTAGTTTATCCATGCAACAAACCTATTAGTGATCACAGTTCAGTTGTTGGTTTATGGGGTAATTTAGCTGAAGATGGATGTATTTCGAAAATAGCAGGTCTTACTAATTTGAATTTCAAAGGTAAGGCTAAATGTTTTGATTGTGAAGAAGATGCATTAACTTCAGTTTTAAAAAATGAAATTAAAGCAGGAGATGCAGTTATCATTAGATATGAGGGGCCAAAAGGAGGTCCAGGTATGCGTGAAATGCTATCTACAACGGGGGCAATTTATGGTCAAGGCCTAGGAGAGACTGTCGCCTTAATAACTGATGGGCGATTTTCAGGAGGAACAAGGGGTTTTTGCATTGGTCATGTTGGGCCAGAGGCTGCTGTAGGTGGAATGATTGGTCTATTAAAAAATGGAGATGAAATAATTATTGATGCTATTAAAGGTGAAATTAATGTTAATCTTACAGATGAAGAAATAGAAAAGAGGAAAAAAGAATGGAGACCACGTAAAACAAATCACAATTCTGGATCCATCTGGAAATATGCTCAAACTGTTGGGCCAGCTTATGAAGGTGCGGTAACACAACCTGGAGCAAAAGATGAAACTCATACTTACGCTGATATTTAATTTTTAATTTAATTATTTATCTCTAATTTATTTCTATAATTACAGGAGTATGATCTGAGGCTTTTTCCCATCCTCTCGGATTTCTATCAATTTTAACTGATTTTATTAAGTCTGTTATTTCTGGAGAAGTAAGAAAGTGATCTATTCTTAGTCCATTCCCTTTTTGCCAACTTCCCCCCCTGTAACCCCAAAAAGTCCAATTTGTTTTTCCTTCAATAAAATATTTTACTGTATCTGTAAGGCCTACATTTATTAATTCTCTAAATAATTGTCTTGTTTCAGGATGTGCGCAAGCATCATTTTTAAAATTTTCTGGTGAATAAACATCTTCATCAGTAGGTATAACATTAAAATCACCACCAATTATGATTGGAACATTATTTTCATATAAATTTAAAATATATTGATTAAATTTTTTCATCCAATTAATTTTATAATTAAATTTTTCACTTTCAACGGGATTTCCATTAGGTAAATAAATATTAAATAATTTAATACTTTGTTTAATTGAAGGTATTCTAATTTCTGTTTCTTGAAATCTAGAATTTTCATCTTCTTTATATGTAGGAATTTTGATATTAATAATTTTTAGTTTTTTTTTACTTAACAAAGCAACACCGTTCCACGCTTTTTGCCCATTTACATAAACATGATATCCTAAATCTTCAATTTGATTGTAAGGGAATTTATCATTTGTACATTTTAGTTCTTGGAGAAGATATATATCAGATAGATCATTCTTAATAAAATTAACCAGATGTTCAATTCTTGCATTAACAGAATTAACATTCCAAGTAGTTAATTTCATGAATTATATAGAAAATGAAGTTCCACAGCCACATGAAGAAGTTGCTTGTGGATTAGAAATTTTGAAAGATGATCCAATTAACTCATTTACATAGTCAATTTTTGACCCTTTGATAAAATTTAGTGAAGTATTATCAATTAAAATATTAACTTTAGGCGTCTCTATAATTACATCATCATTATTTTGACTATCTTCAAAATCAAATTTATATTGAAATCCTGCACAACCTCCTCCTAAAACTGTTATTCTAAAAAATTTTGCATTATCATCTTTAAGAATCTCAGCTATATGAATTTGTGCATTTGCAGTTATTTCAATTTTATTTTTCATAATCTCTGTAATTATTTAATTTTAAGTAATATAAGGCATTTTAAAATCAATTAAATATGTTTTATGAATAATCCTTTAGCTGTAGCTCTACATAACTCAAAAGGCCGTTTATTTGATGAAATTGAGGAAAAATCTTCAATTAGAACTCCTTATGAAAGAGATAGGGATAGAATTATTCACTCTAGCTCATTTAGGAAATTAAAACATAAAACACAGGTTTTTATAGAAAGTGATAGTGATTATTATAGAACAAGATTAACTCATTCTCTGGAAGTAGCTCAAATTTCTCGTTCTTTATGTAGAGCTATGAATCTAAATGAAGATTTGGGAGAGGTTGTTTCATTGGCTCATGATTTAGGACATCCTCCTTTTGGACATAATGGCGAAAAAGCTCTAAATTTTTGTATGGATACTTATGGAGGTTTTAATCACAACGATCAAACCCTAAGAGTAATTACAAAAATTGAAAAAAGACATCCTAGTTTTGATGGATTAAATTTAACTTGGGAAAGCCTTGAAGGAATAGTTAAACATAATGGAATTATTTTGAAAAATATTCCCTTTCATACTAATAATTATAATAAATTACATAACTTAGAGCTTAATTTAAATCCTCATTTAGAATCTCAAATAGCTGCAACAGCTGACGATGTTGCATATAATAATCATGATATTGAAGATGCCATAAGAGCAGGTTTGGTTAATTTACATTCTATAAAAGAATTAAATTACTTTAATAATCTTATTAAAAAAATATATGCTAAATACCCCAAAATAGATGATAATTTATTAACTTATCAAATGCTCAGAATGAGTATTTCTCAAATGATTAATGATATTATTGAAAACTCAGTAAAAATAATTAATGAATTTAAAATTGTGACAATAAATGATGTTAAGATTAGACAAAATTTTATAATACTTATGTCAAATCAAATGAAGAATGAATGTCTAGAAATACGTTCTTATCTTTATGAAAATGTTTATAATCATCCTAAATTATTAGAAAAAAAATCTAATTCTGAAGAAATTATTTTCAAACTTTTTAAATATTTTGAAAAAAACTTTGAAAAACTTCCAAAAGATTGGTTAGCAAAAGGTGAATCAGAGTTAAAACAGAGAGTAATATGCGATTATATTTCTGGAATGACAGATAGGTACGCTTCTAAACTATACAAATCTATTTATGAGTGATTTAATAACATTATTTAGAAAAGATATTAATAGATTAATTGAAAATCTAAAAAAAAATAAAGTTATTAATAATTTTGATGATAAAAATATTAATATTGATCATTCATCAAAAAATAAGCAAGGTGATCTTTCAACAAATATTCTTCTTATATTATTAAAAAAAAATTTAGTTAAAAATTTTAAGATGAAGGAATACATTATAAATTTTTTTAACAATTTAGAATATATAGAAAATATAGATATTCCTAAGGCTGGTTTTATTAATATTTTTATTAAAAAGAGTTTTTTAATTTTAAAATTAAAAGATTTAATTGATAATACAACTATTAAAGAAAGACAAAAACTAAATAGAAAAAAAATAAATATTGAATTTGTTTCTGCAAATCCAACAGGTCCAATACACGTTGCTCATATGCGCGGTGCAGTTTTAGGAGATGTATTAGCTTCAATATTAGAATCAGTTGGGCATGAAGTCACTAGAGAGTATTATGTTAATGATGCAGGTTCGCAAATTGCAATTTTAGGCACTTCATTATTTAAAAGATATCAACAGTTATTAGGACTTAATATTGAAATAGAAAATTCTGAATATCCAGGTAAATATTTAATCGATATTGCAAAAAATTTAATAAATGAAGATGGAAATAAATGGTTAACATTTAAAGACCATAAAGAGAGAGAGATTTTTTTTAAAAATTATGCAGTTAATTTTCTCTTAAATGAAATCAAAAAAGATTTATCTCTAATTAATGTTAATTTTGACAAATTTACATATGAATCTCAAATAGTTGAAGATAAATTTATTGATAAAGTTTTTTCTTTATTAAAGAAAAAAAATTTAATTTATGAGGGAATACTAGAAAAGCCATTAGGAGATGATAGTAATGAAAAATGGGAACCTCGAAATCAATTACTTTATCGCTCTAGTAAATTTTTAGATAATGTTGACAGGCCTTTTCAAAAAGAAAATGGAGATTGGACTTATTTTGCTAATGATTCTGCCTATCATTATCAAAAATATATAAGAGGCTTTGATAAATTGATTAATATTTGGGGCGCTGATCATATCGGTTACATACCTAGGATGAAATCTATTGTAGACGTATTTTCAAATAAAAATAATTATTTGGATGTTTATATTTGTCAAATTGTTCGTCTAATAAAAAATAATTCCTTACTTAAAATGTCAAAAAGAGATGGTAATTTTATTACCTTAAAAGAAATTTATAATCAAGTAGGTAAAGATGCTCTTCGTTATTATATGATTTCAACAAAAAATGAAACACCTATGGATTTTGATATTAATAAAGTTATAGAAAAAAATAAAGATAATCCTGTATTTTATTGTCAATATGCATATGCAAGAGCTTCTTCAGTTATTAGAAAATCAAAAGAATTAAAAAATTTTACTAAAATAGAAGATTCTTTTTCTATCTTAAGTCCATCCTCTTTAAGTCAATATGAATGGAAAATAATATTAAAAATTCTTTTCTGGCCATATATTCTTATCCAAACTTCAGAAACCAAACAACCTCATAGAATTACTAATTATTTAGAAGATTTGTGTTCAGATTTCCATTCTTTTTGGAATAAAGGGCAGAGTAATAAATCTTTAAGAATGATAGATGAAAATGATCTAAATAAAACAATTTCTAGGTTAATTTGGATTGAATCTTTTAGGATTGTATTAAAGCAAGCTTTTAAAATAATAGATATCGACGCTCCTGAAAATATGTAATGTTTCAAAAAGTGTTATTTAAAAAAAAAAATCAATTTAAATATTTTAGATTATTTCTGATACCATTTATTTTCTTAATTTTCTTAATTTTCTTAATTTTTGATAGTTATAAAAGTAAATATTTTGTAATTCCAGAATTTAAAGAATATTTTTATAAGATACCTTATGACAAAGGTGGCAAAAAAATTAAAAATTTAAATAAAAAAGGTTTGCACCTATCAGACGTGACTGAAAAAAAAATTAATATATTGAATGATTCTAATTTAAAATTTTCTATTCAAGTTTTAACAAATGAAAATTATGATTTTATTTCGAATAAAATGAATAAAATGATCAACAATTTTGATAATATTTTTAAACAAAATGATTTTTATGTTGCAATTTTTAAATCTGACATAAAATTTGAGTATTTTTTACTTTATAAAAATTTTCAATCTAGAATTGAAGGTTCTAATTATTGTGAAAAATATGTTTATTTTTTAGAAAAATGTATAATTGTTAATGTCCAGAATTTAAATTAATGATCACAGAATCGCTTAAATGACCTATAAATGATTAAAATGTATCAAATTAATAAAAAAACCTCTGATAATTCAGATCAATTCAATATTCTTTTAAATGGATACGAAGGCCCAATAGATCTTCTCCTGGATTTGGCAAGAAAACAAAAAGTAAATTTATCTGATATTTCTATACTTGAATTAGCAGAGCAATATATTCAATTTATAAATGATTATAATAAAATACATTTGGAGTTAGCTGCTGATTATTTAGTTATGGCTGCTTGGTTAACTTATCTTAAATCACGACTTTTATTACCAAAAGAAGATAAAATAGATGAATACTCATCTGAACATTTAGAAGAAGCATTAAGATATCAATTGCAAAGACTTGAAGCTATGCAAAATATTTCTAAAAACCTTTATGCTACACCACTAATTAATAGAGATATTTTTTATGGCGGTTCAAATGAAGGAATTAAAATTAGATATAATATTTCTTATACAGCTTCATTATTTGATATTTTGAAATCTTATTCAATTATATTAAAAAAAAAAGAAGTCTTATCTTCACTTACTATATCTTCATCAGAATTACATTCAGTTGATGAAGCAATACAAAGAATGAAAAGTATGTTTGGATCTATGACAGAGTGGACTAATATTATGACTTTTATCCCAAAGTTTGGCACTAATAGAATAATAAATAAATCTTCTTTAACTTCAAATTTTGTCGCCTCTTTAGAATTAGCAAAAAATGGCTTAATTGAAGTCAAGCAGAGTGAAACCTTTGGAAAAATCTTTATTAGGCATATATCTCAATGACAATATCTCGTGACATTAAAGTTATTGAAGCTATTTTATTTGCATCCGGCGAACCTGTTCATGAAGATGATTTAAGAGAAAAAATCACACACAAAAAAAATTTTCATTCCTATATTAATGATATTAAAGCTTTTTATGAATCTAGAGGTATTAATCTAATAAAAACTGGCGTTAAATGGTCTTTTAGAACTTCTTCAGACTTAATAGAAGAATTAACAATTTTTAAAGAACAAAAAAGAAAAATTTCCAGAGCTGCTTTAGAGACTCTTGCAATTGTTGCTTATCATCAACCTATTACTCGTTCTGAAATAGAAAACATTAGAGGTGTTCAAATGGGCAGAGGATCCATTGATCATTTAATGGAAATTGGATGGATAAAACCAGGTCTTAGAAAAAATATACCTGGAAAACCAACTATGTGGTCAACAACAGATCTTTTTTTAGAATATTTTGGTCTAGAAAATATTTCTAATTTACCAAATAAAGATGAATTAAAAGCAAGTGGATTTCTTGATAAAAGAGCTGCTATTGCAACTATTGGCGATCTTGCCAATAATGATGATTTTTCCAATAATGAACTAGACCTTCAAGAAGATGAAAATTTAGAAGATTTTATTCCTCATAATGAATGATTTAAAACTAAGTATATTTTAGATCAATCAAAATATAAATATCCTGTTTTAAATTAAAAAAAACAAAACTAAAATTAAGATTAAGATTTTCATTAAACAAATTATAATCCATTTAAATAAAATTAATGTTAGTTAATATTTTGTATTGAGAAAATGTTAAATAAGATAATAAATCTCATTATTTGTGCTTTAGTTTAAAAAAATCCATAATTTCCACACTTTTATTGAGTTTATTTTTTTTGTATTATAGGATATGAGATAATTTTATATAGGAGATAGATAATGACACCATCAATCTGGCAGTTACTTATAGTACTTGTTATAGTACTTTTATTATTCGGTCGCGGTAAAATTCCACAATTAATGGGAGATATGGCTAAAGGAATAAAATCCTTTAAAAGAGGTATGACTGATGAAGATAAAAAAGACGATATTGAGAAAAAATCAGACGAAGAAAAATAACATATATGTTGTCTTTTGGCTGGTCTGAAATTGCAATTGTAGTCGTAATAATTATAATTGTAGTTGGTCCTAAAGAGATACCCAATCTTTTAAAACAATTAGGTTCATTCTCCAAATCTTTAAAAAAAATATCTAGAGAATTTAAAAATTCTTTAAAAGACTTAACTGATGAAGGCGATCTTAAAGATGTCAAAAAATCTATATCTGATATAAAAAATTTAAAAGATAATCTAGATATTAAAAAAGAATTAAAAGAAGAAATTTCTGCAATAAAAGATACTGTTAATTTTACTGACAAAGAAATTTCAGAAATAAACGATAAGATTAAAAAAAAATAAATACCTATGAGTAATAATAATTCTGTAGAAATGTCATTAATTGATCATATTACAGAATTAAGAAAAAGATTATTATGGAGTTTTGTATATATAATTATTATTTTTGTTATATGCTTTATCTTTGCTGATCAACTATTTGCTTTTTTAGCTGCACCGTTAGTAAAATTAATGGACACTAAAAATGGACAAGGATTTATATATACGGCTTTACAAGAAGCTTTTTTTACAGAACTTAAGATAGCTTTTTTCTTTGCATTATTTTTTTCTTTTCCTTTAATAGCAATACAAATATGGAAATTTATTGCCCCAGGATTGTATAAAAAAGAAAAAAATGCATTCCTTCCTTTTTTAATTGCGACCCCTATATTATTTTTTGCAGGAGGTTCTATGGTTTATTATCTTATCTCACCTGTAGCATGGAAGTTTTTTTTATCTTATCAAAACTTAAATTCATCAGGAATACCTATCCGTTTAGAAGCTAAAATGGGAGAATATCTTTCTTTAATGATGCGTTTTATATTTGCTTTTGGTCTAGCTTTTCAACTTCCCGTTGCATTAGGTCTGTTAGCAAAAGCTAATATAGTAAATTATACTTCTTTAAAGAAATTTAGGAAGTATGCAATAGTTGCAGCTTTTCTTGCAGCAGCATTTTTAACACCACCGGATCCCTTTAGTCAAATAAGTTTAGCATTGCCAATTATAATTTTATATGAAATTTCAATTTTTATTGCTAAAATGATACAAAAAAAACGTGAAGATTATGAAGAAAATATAGAAGACGATCAGGATAATGCATAATATTAATTTCATCAGAGAAAACCCAGTATCTTTTGATAATTCTATGAAACAAAGAGGAGAAATTCCTTGTTCAAAAAAAATCTTAAAAATTGATGAAGACAAAAGAAACGCACAAACAATTTTACAGAATCTTCTGGCAGAACGTAATAAATTGTCCAAGGAGATTGGTATTTTAAAATCTCAAAAAAAAGATTCTGGAGAAATTTTAAAAAAAGTTGAAAAAATTAATCTAGAAACTACTACTTTAAAAGAATTGAAAAAAATTAAAGAAGAAGAACTTTCTTCAATTTTATCAAGATTACCTAATTTACCATCAGATAATACTCCTCTTGGAATAAATGAGAAGGATAATGTTTTTTATAGAGAGTGGGGCAATAAACCAAATTTTTCTTATTCTCCTAAAAGACATTTTGAAATAGGAGAAAATTTAAATTTAATGAATTTCGATTTAGCTAGCAAATTATCTGGATCTAGATTTGTTGTTCTTAAAGGTATGATGTCTAAATTAGAAAGAGCAATTAGTCAATTTATGCTTGATAAGCACACTTTAGATAATGGATATATAGAAATGAATGTTCCTTTTTTAGTTAAAGACGCATCCTTATATGGCACAGGTCAATTACCAAAATTTACAGAAGATTTATTTACAGCTGGAGAACAACATTGGCTTATTCCTACTGCTGAAGTTCCTTTAACTAATTTAGTAAGAGATCAAATTTTAAATGAAAATTCTTTACCTATGAGAGTTACTGCTTATACTCCATGTTTTAGATCTGAGGCAGGAGCAGCCGGAAAAGATACAAGGGGTATGCTAAGACAGCATCAATTTACTAAAGTTGAATTAGTTTCAATTATTCAACCAGAATATTCTGAAGATGAACTAGAAAGAATGTTAGCATCAGCAGAGAGTATTTTAAAAGATTTAAACATACATTATAGAATCATGACTCTTTGTTCAGGTGATATGGGTTTTTCAGCTAATAAGACTTATGACATAGAAGTTTGGTTACCTGGTGAAAAAGCCTATAGAGAAATTTCAAGTTGTTCAAATTGCGGTGATTTTCAGGCTAGAAGAATGAATACAAGATATAAATTAAATGATAAAAATAAATTTGTACATACGCTTAATGGCTCTGGTTTAGCAGTTGGCAGAACTTTAATAGCTATATTAGAAAACTATCAAACCGAAGATGGAAATGTCATAATACCTGATGTTTTAAAAAAATATTTAAATAATCAATCAACACTAATCTAAATGTTAGATGTTAGAAAAATTAGATTAACATTAGAACTTAGAGAAGCCGGTATTTCAGATGCTAAAGTTTTATCTGCAATAGAAAAAACACCAAGAGAAATTTTTATTCCTGACAATTTTCGTAATCAAGCATATGAAAATATTGCTTTACCTATAGGAAATGAACAAACTATTAGCCAACCTTATATTGTAGCACTTATGACTCAATCTCTTGAATTAAAAAAAAATTATAAAGTTTTAGAATTAGGAACTGGTAGTGGATACCAGAGTGCTATTCTTTCTCTGTTAGTAAGACGTGTCTATACTGTAGAACGAATTAAATCATTATTGTTAAAAGCTGAATCAAAATTTAAAGAATTGAAATTAACAAATATTGTAACTAAATATGGAGATGGAAATTTAGGTTGGAATGAACAGATACCTTTTGATAGAATTATATTTACTGCTGCAACTAAAGAAATTTCAAATAATTTTCTAAACCATATTTCTGAAGGTGGAATTATTGTAGCACCCATTATAGATGGATCAAAACAAATTTTAAAAAAATATAAAAAAATAAATTCTAAAATAGAAACTACTATTTTATCAAAGGTAATTTTTGTTCCTAATTTACCTGGTGTAAAGAATTAGATAAATTTAAAATATTTATTTCCTTCCTAATCAAATATTTTGTGAAAACAAATACACTTATACCCATAATCCAATTTATAATAAGAAGTCCCCAGAATACAAATTCAAAAGTTTTATTCATATGAAAAATTAATAACCAAAGAATAATCGCAGGTAATAAAACCATTCTTATAATTGTTAAAATAAGTACAAGGTGAGATTTTTTAATTCCTTGTATTATTGCGTTACTAATAAAAAAAATTGGATATATTGGTTCCATTAAGCAAGTTATTTGTAAATAAGTTTTACCATATAATATTACCTCTTGATTATTAGTAAATAATCCTACTATAAATTCAGCTGTAAAATAAATTATAAAAGCGCAAAAAAACATTAAAATACATCCATAAAATAATGCTTTGTTATAAATTTCATTAATTCTATTAATTTTTTTTGCTCCATAATTTTGACCTGTTAAAGATAAAACGGCTGTATTGAGACCTAAAACAGGAAGTAAAAAAATTTGTTCATATCTTATAGCTGTTCCGTATCCAGCAATTGCTAGATCTCCAAATTGTCCAATAAAGAATAGAATTATATAAACGCCTACGCTTATCATTAACATTCCTATGGATGCGGGAAATCCTTGTTTTAAAAGATCAGATATTAATTCTACATTAGGTTTAAAATAATTAAAATATAAATATTTAATTAAATTGGTTTTTAAAACTTTAAATAATAAATATGATAATCCAATAAATTGTGAAATAATTGTTGAAATAGCTATTCCTTTTATTCCTAGCTCTGGAACAAAACCATAACCAAAAACTAGAATAGGATTTAAAATAATATTTAAAAAAAAGCTAAAAATTAAAACATTTCTATAGCTTTTAGTGTCACCTGTAGCATTTAATGAAGAATTAATTGTCATTTGTATAAATACAAAAATAGAACCCAAAAAAATAATATTTAAATATTGTAAAGAGAGTTTATTAACTAAATCATCCTGACCAATACTAGATATTATAATAGGCCCAATAGCTATTCCTATAATAGTAACTATTATAGCTGTTAAAATAGATATTAAAATTGCTTGAGCTAGCAAATAAGAAGCTTTTTTATTATCTTTTTCACCAAGTGAATTTGAGATAAGGGAAGTAGTTCCTATGCTTAATCCAACTCCAATTGCTATAATTATAAAAAAAACAGGAAATGTTTGTGCTATTCCCGATAATGCTTCCGATGATATTTTACCTGCAAAAAATGTATCCACAACATTATATAAAGTTTGAAAAATAGTACCAATAGTTGAAGGGACGGCAATCTTAATAAACAAATGACCTATAGGATCTTCAGTTAAATTAAGTAATTGTTTAGACACTTTGGAATATAGAGTTAGACTTGTATGAGACTTCTTTAAACTACTTTAAAGATCTTTGATAGTAAGTTTTTATATAAGTTAACAAAATTTCATTATTTTTTTATTTTAAAAAATTTACAATTACTCTTTTTTTATTATTTTTTATTTGTAAGCAATTCTGTAATTCTGCTATAGTACCTTTTAAATTTTGTACTGTTTTTTTATGTGCATTCAAAACTATTAAGCCACTTCCTGTCATTCCTCTTCCATCACTATCATTTTGTAATGGCATTTCAATTCTAAGAATATTTTTAATTCCTATTTTTTTAAATTCATTAATAAAATCATTTATATCATCTCTATTAATAATTGGATACCAAACTATAATAATCTTATTATTAAATTGATTATAGTTTTTTTTTATTAAACTAATAATTTTTTGATAGTCTTCTTTAATTTCGTACGAAGGGTCTATTAAAATTAACCCTTTTTTTTCATTATTAATTTTCTTATCATCTAAAAAAGTAAATCCATCTTTATTTATTATCTTAATATTAGAATATTTTAAAAAATTTTGTTTTAATTCTTTAAATTCATTATTATTTCTTTCCAAGAAATATAATTCATCTTTATTGTCAGTTAAAAATTGAACAATCTTTGGAGAACCTGGATAAAATTTAATTTTACTAGATTTGTTTATATTTTTAATTATTTTGAGATAAAAACGTAAATATGGTTCTTCGGTTCTGAAATTTAATATTTTATTAATTCCACTCTCATATTCTTTATTTTTTTGCATATAATCATGTTTTAAGTAATACAATCCAGAACCTGCTTGGATATCGACGTAAATAATTGAATTATTAGGTTTTTTTATAGATTTTAGAAAATAGATCAAACAAATATGTTTTAACACATCAGCGTGATTTCCAGCGTGAAAGCCATGTTTATAATTAAGCATATTATTTCTTTTATATTATTACTTGCATTTAATAGAATTATTGTTAGTTAATGAATTAATTAATTACCGAGAAGATTTATACTTATATTTATTACTTAAAATACAAATCTTACAAAACCCCATACATATTATAAAAAGGAGATTACATGGCTACTGGTAAAATTAAATGGTTTAATCCAACTAAAGGTTACGGATTTATTGAAAACGATGCAGGAGGAAAAGATGTTTTTCTTCACATCTCTGCTTTAGAAGAAGCTGGAATTGATACTTTACAAGAAGGTGAAGCTGTTTCTTTTGAAATAGGTGAAAATAGAGGAAAAGAAAACGCTATTAGTGTTAAAAAAGTATAATATTATTTTAGTTTAGAGTTTTGATGAAAATATATACCTCAAAACTTTTGGAGTGGGGCGGTGTTATCACCGCTATACTTTATTCCCTTATAATTGCACTCAATATTGATTTAGAGTTTTTAGGCTTTTCACTATTATTATTGTCTGCATTTTTAATTGGGATGTGGTCTTTTAAAGGAAATCATAAAGGTATCTTAATACTACAATTATTTTATGCTATTGCTGGTATTACAGGCATGATAAGATGGTTCGAATAATTATTTTTTTTTTTATTTTTATATATAACTTTAATTTGCTAAGTGAAGAACTTTTAGGACAAGAAAAAATTCTTTTTACCTTTATTGATCATAATAATGATAAAAATATTTCTCTTGAAGAAATTAACCAATCGATCAAATTAATTTTTCAATTAATAGATAAAAATCAAGATGGAAATATATCAGAATTAGAAATTATTGAATTAAAACATATAATAGAGTCTCTGTCATGAGTATTTTGGATAAAATTATATGTGTGACAACAGTCTTTACATTGGGTAGTGCTATTGGTCGAATTTTAGTAATTAATAGCGTTGGTAGTGACTCTATTATTAGAAAAAAATGGATTCAATTAAGTAAAGACCATCATCCAGATAGCCTGATTGATAAAATATTACCTCAAGAATTGATTGATCAATCAAATGAAGAGTTTTCATCAATTAATTTTGAATATGATGAAATAAAAAATCAAAGTGATATCCTTTGATACCAGAAGAGTTATCTTTAAAAAAAATTGAAAAAATTTATCATCAATTATCCCAATTTGTATTAAAAACTCCTGTTATAGAAGGTTGGTCTTTAATTAATGAAATTTTGAATACTAATGCAATCTTTAAAATGGAATTTCTACAAAATGCGGGAACATTTAAATCAAGAGGTGCCACTAATAATATTTTAAACTTAACAGACTCTCAGAAAAAATTTGGTGTTACTACGGTAAGTGCAGGTAATCACGCGATAGCAACATCATATGTAGCCAACAAATTTAAAATTAAAAATAAAATTTTTATATACAATTCTGCTAATAAATACAGAATACAAAAGTGCAAAGATTTAAATGCTAATTTACATTTTACTGATCCCCATAATGCTTTCAAACAAGTAGAAATTGCATCAAAAGATAACGGTTATTTTTTTATACATCCATTTGATGGTGCTTTTACTATTCAAGGAACTGCATCATTAGGATTGGAGATCTGCAATCAAATCAAAGATATTGATAATATTCTAATTTCTGTAGGAGGAGGAGGTCTTATATCAGGAATTGGATCGGTTATTAAACAAATATATCCAAAATGTAAAATTATAGGTATCGAACCTGAGGGTGCTCAGGGATTATCAGAAAGTCTCCTTAACAATAAACCTATTAATAATGTTAAGATTGACACAATTGCTGATAGTTTAGCTGCTCCTTTACATATGCCTTATTCTTATAGTATTTGCCAAGAAGTTATTGATATGATGGTCACTGTCACTGATAATCAAATGATAGACACTATGAAATTTATGTTTGAAAATTTTAAAATGATACTTGAACCAGCATGTGTTACAGGAGTAGCTGCTTTATTAGGCCCTCTTAAAGATCAATTAGCTAATCAAAAAACAGTTATTGTTTTATGTGGGTCAAATATTGATGCAAAAACATGGGATAATTTAGTTTTTAATTAATTTTCCATATTTAACACCACCAGTTTTTGGTTTTTTTACTCCAGTAGTAGTCGGTAATGATAAAGGTAGTTTTTTTATAGATCTTACAGCTAAGTATGCAAACATTTGTGCTTCTATCATATCTCCATTAAAACCATAATTTTCAATATCTTTTATTATTATTTTTTTTAATTTTAACTTTTTTATTATGTTTTCTTTTATAAATAAATTTTTCCTGCCACCTCCTGTTAAAATAACTAACTCAATTTTTTCTCTTATTAAATTTAATTCCTTTATTATGCTATAAACAGTCATCATAGATGCTGTGTGAATGGCATCATTTGCTTTATGTTTAGTTAATTCATAAAAAAATAAAATAAAATGATTTCTATCTAATGATTTTGGATATTTTTTTTTAAAATATATATCTTCAAAAAATTTATAGAAAATATTTTTTATTAACATTCCTTTTTTTCCTAATAATCCATTTCTATCAAATTTTTTTTTATAGTAATAATTACATAAATCATCTATCAAAGCATTACCTGGACCAATATCATAAGATATTAATTTTTTTTTATTTTCAAAAGTTATATTAGCTATACCACCAAGATTAATTATGCATGCTTTTTTATATATCTTATCTAAAATACTTTTATGATAAAAACTTCCTATTGGAGCCCCTTGACCTCCATGTAATAAATCATTTTGTCTAAAATTAGCAATAATTGGTATTTTTATTTCTTTATATATTTCTTTGCCAGAAGCTAATTGAATTGAATATTTCTTATTAGGATTATGAAAAATTGTTTGTCCACTTATACCAATTAAATCAATTTTATTTGATTTGGGTTTAATATTTTTTATAAATTTTTTTATGTAGTGTATAAATTTATCTGTTATAAATTTTTCATTCTTTTTGGCATATAATAATTGACTTTTCTTTGTTTTGGGTAAATATTTTATTAATTTTTTAAGTTTTTTTACATAATTTTCGGGGTATTCATAATTTTTTTCAAATATTATATTAGTGTAATTATTACCATCAGTTTTTATTAGACTAAAGTCAACCCCATCCATTGAAGTTCCACTCATTATTCCTATTACGGTATATGTTTTATAATTGCTCATTTTTAAATTCTAATTTAGACTTCATTTAATTCTAGAAAATAATAATATATCAAATGATTCATAATAAAGATAATCCAAAAGCTATTCTTTTAATTCTTATAGGAATGACAGTTTTTGCTTTGCAAGATACTTTTATAAAATTACTTTCTCAAGATATTAATATTTATTTAATCTATTTTGTTAGATGTATAGTTGGCTTAACTGTAATCTACACTTATCTAAAAATAAAAAAAATTCCTATTATCGTTAAAACACATTATCCATTACTTACTATTATTAGGGCCACAGCTTTTTTTCTTGGATTTAGTCTTTACTACTATTCATTGACAGAGCTTTCTTTAGCTTTAGCTGTAACTTTATTTTTTGTTAGTCCTTTTTTTATAACTATTTTTTCAATTTTAATTATTAAAGAGAGAATTGGATTGAGAAGATGGATGGCAATTTTAATTGGATTTATTGGTGTCTATTTAGTAATGGATCCAGAATTTGACAACTTTAATATTTATTCTTTATTTCCGGTAATTTGTGCTATTTGTTATGCTTTGACAGTAATAATTCAAAAGAAAACTTCAGATAAAGATTCTTTATTTTCTCAAGTTATACATATCTATATATCAGCAATTATTTTTTCTATAATTATTAGATCATCTATTGGGGTGATTGATTTTGAACCTGAGATTGTTGAAAAATATAAATTTCTATTAATTGAATGGACTATTCCTAATTTCACAATTCTTTTTATGCTTTTTGCAATTGGATTTACTGGTGTTACAGGTTTTTTATGCTTATTTCATGCTTATAACATAGGTTCGCCTTCTTCAATTGCACCATTTGAATATTTAATGATTTTTTGGGCAGTTTTAATTAGTTGGTTTTTGTGGGGAGAAACACTAAATACTAGAGGATATGTTGGTTTATTGTTTATTATTTCAGCAGGTATCTATACTTTTATTAGGGAATCAAAATTAAATAAACAAATTTCTATCAATAAACCTTTAAGATGAATAATTTACACAACTTATTAACAAGATACTAATAATAAATTTAATATTTTTCAAAATTTTTCAAGTTTATATTTGCTAAATTAAATTTTTAAAGATAAATTAAGAACAGTTATTACACGCAAAGGTGATAATTAGATTATTTAAAGGAAACTTTGAATGATTTGTATCGGGAGGAAATGCACGATATAAAGAAGGGACCTAGCTTGCTGGGTCTTTTTTTTTGGTAAATCATATTATGAAAATTAATTATAATCTTTTGCTAGATATTATTATTTCAGACATTATTCCACAAACATCTATTAATGTAAAAAAGGGCAATAAAATATTTGGTGGAGCAATTTTAGAAAAAAAAGATTTATCAATCTTAACAATTGGATTAAATAATGAGATTACAAACCCTTTATTACACGGTGAAATTTCAACTATTAACAATTTTTTTAAAATAAATAATAATTTAAATCCCAAAAATTACATATTTCTTAGTACACATGAGCCATGTTCATTATGTTTATCTGCAATAACTTGGGCTGGATTTGATAATTTCTTTTATTTTTTTTCATATGTTGATACAAATGAAAAATTTTCTATTCCTCATGATCTTAATATAATGTCTCAAGTTTTTAAATTAAAAAAAGGCAAATATAATTCTGATAATTCTTACTGGAGAAGCTACTCAATAGTAAATGAAATTTTTAAACTTCGTAATAAAAATACAGAGAAATTGAAATTAAAAATTGAAAAAATTTATAAAGAATATGATGTTTTATCATATAATTATCAAAAAATTAAAAATCAAAATCAAATTCCATTAAATTAATTGTTAAGTCTTAAAAAAACCTATAAAAGGTCTTTAAGTGGGAGATACTGTTTAAATACAGAACCGAAGGAGCAACGACCCGGAAACTCTCAGGTAAAAGGGACCGCTTAAAAATAAAACTCTGGAAAACGAGCTTAAAGCTCTACCGAAGGGGCAAGCATTGCTAAACTCTCAGGTTCAATGACAGATGGGCAAAGTTAGGTATGTCCTTTGTCTTATTTATTAAAAGAGGTTTTTTTAAATAATTATCATAAAGATAAAAAAGCAAAATTTTTTCCTTTTGCAGGCTATTCTATGCCTATTAATTATGATCAAGGAATAATTAAAGAGCACATGCATGTTCGTAATTTAGCAGGTATCTTTGATGTCTCACATATGGGGCAAATTTTGATAAAAATCTCTGATTTAAATATTTTTAATCTTGAAAAATATATTCCTTTAGATTTAAAAACTTTAAAAAAAAATAAATCATATTATTCATTTATTCTTAACTCTCATGGAGGTGTAATAGATGATATAATTTTATCTAAAATTACATATCAAAATAATCAATATTTTTTTATAGTTTACAACTCTGCTAGAAAAGAAATAGATGAAAAAATATTTAAATACAATCTTTGTGATTATATTTTTTTAAAAGATAATTCTCTTTTAGCTATCCAAGGTCCACTAGCTGAAGAAATTTTAAATTTTTTACCTGAAGTTAATAATTTATCTTTTATGAATGCATTAGTTACTAAATATCAAGATCATTCCATTATAATTACTAGATCTGGTTATACTGGAGAAGATGGTTTTGAAATTTCAGTTCCAAATTCAGTATCTATAAATTTAATTGTACAAATTATGAAAAATTCAGATGCCAAATTATGCGGTTTAGGTGCCAGAAACTCTTTGCGGTTAGAGGCTGGCTTATGTTTGTATGGTAATGAGTTAGATGAGTTTACAACTCCAATTGAAGCCAATCTTAATTGGACTATTAATAAAGTAAGACTAAATGATAAAAATTTAAATGGACATGAGATTTTATTAAACCAATATAATAATGGTACTAATAAACATAAAATTGGTATTCAATCCTTATCTAAATCAATTTTACGAAATGATATGAAATTGTTTGATAAAAAATATATTGAAATTGGAAATATTACTAGTGGAGCATTTTCTCCTATTATTAAATCCTCAATAGCAATTGGTTACATTGATAGGAAATTAAAAATTAGTCAAAAAATTTATACCTTGATACGAAATCAAATTGAAGAATTGAAAATTGTAAAACTACCTTTTGTTTTACATAACTATAAGAAAGGATAAACAAAATGAGTGAAAAAAGATATACCAAAGATCATGAATGGATAGAATTAGATGGTGAAATAGCCACAATAGGAATCACGAATCATGCACAAGAAAGTCTTGGTGATATAGTTTTTGTTGAATTACCTAAAATAGGTCAGGATGTTAGTGAGGGAGGAGAAGTTAGTGTGATTGAATCTGTTAAAGCAGCATCAGATATTTTTAGTCCTGTAGATGGTGAAATTACAGAAATAAATAATAACTTAAATGATAATGCAGCTTTAATAAATCAAGAAGCTGAGACTCTAGGATGGATATTTAAAGTTAAAATAACTGATAAATCTCAATTTGAAACTCACATGAGTTTAACAGATTATGAAGAATTTTTAAAACAGGAGTAACAGAATGATTGATAATAATTCATTTTCAAGTCGTCACATTGGACCAAGAAATGATGATATTAAGAGTATGCTTCATTATATTGGTTGTGAGTCGTTAGATCACTTGATTAAAAAAACTGTACCATCAAACATTTTAAATGACTCTTCTTTAAATCTAAAACCTGGAATGAGTGAGGAATTTAATAAAATTAATATGCAATTATTATCAATTAAAAATAATTTCAAAAAAACATATATAGGTATGGGGTACTACGGCACTAACACTCCAAGCGTTATTTTAAGAAACATTCTTGAGAATCCTGGTTGGTATACTGCCTACACTCCTTATCAACCTGAGGTTTCTCAGGGTCGCTTAGAAATGCTAATGAATTTTCAACAAATGATTATTGATTTAACTGGAATGGAAATTGCTAATGCATCTCTTTTAGATGAAAGTACTGCTGCAGCTGAGGCAATGATGCTTGCTTTTAAACAAACAAAAAGAAAGAAGTTTACATTTTGCATTCAAAATTCATGCCATCCTCAAACCTTATCTGTGCTTAAAACAAGAACAGAACCTCTTGGTATAAAAATTTTAATATCCAAGCAACCTAACGATGATACTTTTTCTTGTTTAATTCAAAATCCAGATACTTATGGAGAAATAATTAATTTAGAGTCAATAATTAAATCTAATAAAAAAAATAATATAATGACCATTGTTGCTGCTGATTTAATGAGTTTGATATTAATGAAATCTCCAGGTGAATTAGGAGCAGATATAGTTATTGGCAGTGCACAAAGATTTGGAGTACCTATGGGATTAGGAGGACCACACGCAGCTTTTTTTGCAACTAAGGATTCATATAAAAGATTAATTCCTGGAAGAATCATAGGAATATCAGTTGATCGTAATAATAAACGAGCTTATAGAATGGCTCTTCAAACTAGAGAACAGCATATAAGAAGAGAAAAAGCCACAAGCAATATATGTACATCCCAAGCTTTGCTAGCAATTATTTCAGCTGCATATGCAATATATTATGGTCCAGAAAGACTCAATCATATCGCTTTTAAAATTCATTTTCATACTCAACTTTTAAAAAAAGGATTAGAAAATTTTGGATTTAAAGTAATATCAAAAAAATATTTTGATACATTATTAATTGAAACACCTAGTAAAGCAAAATTTTGGTTTGATAAATCAGTTAAAAATGGAATTAATTTTAGATTGGTCGATGGAAATTTAATTACTTTATCTCTTGATGAAACTACTACATTAGAAGATGTTGATAATTTAATAAGTTTTTTTAATGAAGAAAAAAAACATGTCATTCATGAAGAATTAGAAAAAAATATTAAATCTGAGGAAGTTTTTGACAATTCATTAAAAAGAAATAATAAAATTTTGTCTCATCCTATTTTTAATATTTATCATTCAGAAACTGATATGATGAGATATTTAAAAAAATTAGAAAATAAAGATATAGCTCTTAATAGATCAATGATACCTCTTGGATCTTGCACAATGAAACTAAATGCTGCATCTGAAATGCTACCAATAACATTTAAAGGATTTGCAGAAGCCCATCCTTTTTTAGAATCTCATCAAAGAGAAGGATATAACCAATTAATGAGAGAATTAATTGCAATGTTAAAAGATATAACCGGTTTTGATGGAATATCTTTACAGCCAAATTCAGGAGCTCAAGGAGAATTTGCAGGTTTATTAGCAATAAAAAAATATCATGAGTCTAATAATGAAAGTAATAGAAATATTTGTATTATTCCTAGTAGTGCTCATGGAACAAATCCTGCGAGTGCACAAATGTGCGGTATGGACATATCAATTGTAAGGTGTGATAAATTTGGAAACATTGATCTAGCAGATCTTCAACAAAAAATTTCTGCTGCAAATAATAATTTAGCAGCTCTAATGGTAACTTATCCATCAACTCACGGTGTATTTGAAGAAAGTATTGTTGATATATGTAAAATGATTCATGAAGCAGGAGGTCAAGTTTACATGGATGGTGCAAATTTAAATGCTTTGGTTGGTATTGCTAAACCAGGTTTATTTGGTCCCGATGTTTCTCATATGAATCTTCATAAAACTTTTTGTATACCACATGGTGGAGGTGGCCCGGGAAATGGTAGTATTGGAGTTAAAAAACATTTAATACCTTTTATGCCAGGACATCCTTTAATGACTAATGAAATTGGTCTGCAAAATCAAAACGCAGTGTCAGCCGCTCCTTGGGGTAATGCATCTATTCTTCCAATTTCCTATTCATATATTTCCATGATGGGTGACCTTGGTCTGAAACAAGCAACTCAAGTAGCAATTCTTAATGCAAATTATATTAAAACTATTTTAGAGCCATATTTTCCAATCTTATACAAGGGAGTAAATAACATGGTTGCCCATGAGTGCATAATAGATTTAAGACCAATTAAACAAGAACTTGGAATATCAGAAGAAGATATTGCAAAAAGATTGATAGATTATGGTTTTCATGCACCAACTATGTCTTTTCCTGTTGCTGGCACTTTTATGATAGAGCCAACTGAAAGTGAATCTAAAGAAGAAATTGATAGATTTTGTTCTGCTATGATTTCAATTTATAATGAGATACAAATGGTTAGAGAAGGAAAATTAGATAAAATAGATAACCCGTTAAAGAATTCACCGCATACAGTAGAAGAATTAACAAATGATGAATGGAATCATAAATATACTAGACAGGAGGCCGCTTATCCACATTCATATCTCCTAAATAATAAATACTGGCCACCTGTTGCTCGAATAGATAATGTGTTTGGAGATAGAAATTTGTTTTGCGTTTGCCCTCCAATTGAAGAATATCAGGAATTAAAAAGTACTGGTTAATTTTTTATTTATTCACTTAAGTGAGTCTAAAATAACCTTCCAAAAAATGTTTTCCTTGCATTTTTTGATAATTCAACACCTTTTTCTAAATTATAATTTAATGTTACTAGAATCCTTCCTTTTTTTGATTCAATGGGTGTTACACGGTGTAAATAATTTCTTCCATAAAAAAGTATTAAGGTTCCTGGATTTACATTTAATTCATTAATTTTTTCATTATTACTTAAAACATTCTTTATTAATTTTTTATCAATATAATTATTTTCATGATCTCTACCTTTGGTGAAATATTGAAATATTCCACCCTTTTTTGAAGAACTTATCATTAGAGTAATTGCAAAAGAAGCATTATCAAAATGCCAACCTAATTGTTGATGTTTTTCATAATAATTATAATTAATTGATGATAATGTGTCTTTGTATGGATATATATTTTCTAAATTTAATACTTCTTTAATAAAATTTCTAAATTCATTTGAATTATAAAGTTGATTTAAATAAGATTTTTTAGGTATCATATCATGAGGAACACAACCTTTGTCACTTTTTAATTCTATATTACAAGGATCATCATCATCTAAATTTATATTTTTTTTGTTTAAAAGAATGGTATGGTATTGTGAGCAATAAAATGCTTTACTTTTTAAATTCTCTGCTTCTTTTTCTATGATTTTTAATGCTTCAGATGTTAAAAAATTATCAAGTTTTAATACAGATTCATTACTAATTTTATTATGACAGCTGATTACATAATCATTTAAAGTATCTATTGGATGTTTTTTTAAGTTAACTATTTTATCTATTGAGCTCATAGTTTATGAAGTATCTCTTGTATAAATGATTTACATTAATTTATTAATTATTTTTCTTCTAATTATTTTTATACATGAATTAGGCCATTATTTTGCAGCAAGATTATTTAAAGCAGATGTTACTGATTTTTCAATAGGATTTGGAAAATCTATATATAAATTTGTTGATAAAAACAATACAAATTGGAAAATCAGCCTAATTCCTTTAGGTGGATATGTTAAAATTAAAGGACTTGATAATATTTTTCAAGATAATCAAAAAAAAGAATATGAGTTAGGAACTTTTCAGTCCTTATCTTTAATTAAAAAAATCGTTATATTGTTAGCAGGAAGTTTTTTTAATATTATTTCTGCATGGGTGTGTCTAATAATTATTATGTATTTTATAGGCATTGCTACTTTTTCAAATGAAGTTGGGGAAGTTATGGAAAATTCACCTGCTTATAATAATGATATTCAAAAAGGCGATATTATTAATAGTATAAATTCTAATATCATAAAGGAATTTTCAGATATTCCTAAAGCAATAAGTGATAATGAATTTATTATAATAGAAATAACTAGAAATAACAAAATTATAATTAAAAATATTAAATTAGAATTTAATGATAAATTAAATAAATACTTAATTGGAATTTCAAGTTCAGACACACCTATAATAAATAGATTTTATTTTAAAGATTCGATTAAAAACTCTTTAATGTTTATTCCTAATTATTATTTATCTACAATTAGTTATTTAAAAAACTCTATAAAAAAAAATACAATAACTAAAGATTTATCAGGTCCAATTGGAATTGTTAAGATGGCAGATCAATTAATGCTTGATAAAATAAAAGGAGTATTATTTCTTTTTATTGTTATTTCATTATTTGTGGGTGTTTTTAATTTATTACCCATTCCACTCTTAGATGGTGGTCATATTTTCTATTTTATTGTCCGTAAATTTTTTTCTGATTCTTTACCGCATATAGTTACAAGAATATATCTTGTAATAGGATTTACTATAATTTCATTTTTATTTTTTATAGTTACTTTTAATGATATTTTTTATAAGTAGACTATATAAAGAATAAATAATTTTAAGGATAGTATATGAGTAATTTTAATGATGTAAAAAGATTTATGGAAACTTATGATCAGGAAGTTAAAACTAAATCAGAATTTCCAGAAAATAAAATAATAAAACTTAGAGTTGATTTGATCAAAGAAGAATTAGACGAATTATCAGTAGCAATCAAAAACAAAGATATTGTTGAAGTAGCTGATGCATTAACTGATATTCTTTATGTAACTTATGGAGCTGGTCATTCCTTTGGCATTGATCTTGATAAATGTTTTGCAGAAGTACAAAGATCTAATATGAGTAAATTAGACAGGAACGGAAATCCTATATATAATGAAAATGGCAAAGTCATGAAAGGACCTAATTATTTTAAACCTAATTTAAAACAATTCTTCTAAAGCCAATCAGGAAATAGTATTTTTTTTTCTTTTAATAAATCTTTATTAAATAATTTACTTTGATATCGATCAGCTCTATCGCATAGTATAGTTACTATTGTTTTTCCTGGACCTAAATCTTCCCCTAATTTTATTGCTCCAGCAATATTAATTCCTGAACTTGTCCCTAAGTTTAATCCCTCATTTTTAATCAAATCAAATATTAAATTTATAGCTTCATTATCATCAATACTATATGCATCATCAATTGAAGCTTCTTTAAAATTAGCTGTAATCCTAGAAGACCCTATGCCTTCAGTAATAGAACTGCCTTCCATTTTTAATTCATTAAATTTTACAAAATTATAAAGTGCAGAACCTTTTGGATCGGCTAGACATATTTTGATATTTTTATTTCTTTCTTTAAGAGCCTTACCTACACCCGCTATTGTACCTCCTGTTCCTGAAGAGCATATAAAGGCATCAATTTTTCCACTAGTTTGATCCCATATTTCTTTTCCTGTAGTCGTATAATGTCCATATAAATTAGCAATATTATCAAATTGGTTAGCCCATATTGCATTACCATTTGTTTTATCATAAATTTCTTTAGCAAGATTTTCTGAAAATTTTACATAATTGTTTGGATCTTTATATGGTTTTGCAGGTACCAATCTTAAATCAGCACCCATCGATCTTAAGGTATCAATTTTTTCTTTAGTTTGTGTTTCAGGCATTACTATAATGGATTTATATCCTTTTGCATTAGCAATTAAAGTTAATCCGATTCCTGTATTCCCAGCAGTACCTTCTATAATTGAGCCATTTTTCTTTAATATTTTTTTATTCTCTGCGTCATTAATAATAGCTAAAGCTGCTCTATCTTTGATCGAACCACCAGGATTCATAAATTCAGCTTTTCCATATATATTGCAACCAGTTATTTCGGATGCTTTTTTTAATCGGATTAAAGCTGTGTTACCAATTAAATTAATAATATTATTCATTTTTTATTACCTTCTAACTCCATAAGGTTTAAATGAAGAGTCTTTAACTGTACTAATATTTTTAGCTGGATTACCTACCATAGTAGCGTATTCGGGTACATCTTTTAAAATTACTGAATTGGCTCCAATACGTGCACATTTTCCTATAGTGATTGGGCCAAGTATTTGGGCACTAGATCCAATAATTACATTATTCATTATAGTTGGATGGCGTTTAACATTAACTTGTTCTTTAGATTTTTCTGCAGGAGAAATACCGCCTAAAGTTACGGCATGATAAATAGTTACATTGTCTCCTATTTCTGCAGTTTCACCTATAACTACACCCATTCCATGATCAATAAATAAATTTTTACCAATTTTTGCAGCAGGATGTATTTCAATTCCTGTAAGAAAACGATTTAATTGAGAAATTATTTTGGCAAAAAGAAATAATTTTACATTCCAAATTTTATGAGCAATTATGTGAAAAAAAACAGCCTTTACTCCCGGGTATGTTATAATTATGTATAATTTATTTCTTGCTGCAGGGTCACGTTTGACAATTGATTCAAGGAAATTATTCATTTTTTAGAATTTTCATTAATATTAAATAAGCATTAATTAATTTTTTTCAATTATTAAAACTTGTAATTTGTAAGGTTTTATTTAAAAAAACTACTAATATCTAAAAATATGACTTTTAAACTTTAAAATAATTTAAACAAAAAATATTTATTTTTTATATTTGTAATTATTTATTGTTTTTTTCTATGCTACATACCAATAAAAATGTTTAAACTAAAAGTTTATTATGAAGATACTGATGCTGGCGGAATTGTTTATTATGCCAATTATTTGAAATTTCTTGAAAGAGCTAGAACACAATTATTAATTGATAAAGGATTTACTCATACTTCTCTAAGAGACAAACATAATATCATTACTATTGTAAAATCCTGCAATATAGACTTTATTAAACCTGCTAAATTAGATGATCTCCTTGAAGTGTCAACATCCATTGAAAAAAAATCAAAAATACAGTTAGTTTTCAGCCAGAAGATATATTGTACTAACAACCTTATAGTTAACGCAATAGTAAGGATTGCTATTATTAATACTGAAGGAAAAATTTCTCGAATGCCTTCAGATTTATATAATATTTTCTAATTTTCTATTCTGAAACTACTTTTTTCTGGACGCTATGAAAAACAATCTCTACTAGATGTTTTTATTATGTGTGGAATAGTAGGTATTTTTATTAAAAATAAAAAACATAAGAATAAACTAGGTGGATATCTTTCAAAAATGATTGATAATATGTCATCTAGAGGGCCTGACTCAGCAGGTTTTGCAATTTATGATTATAATAAAAATAAAAAACTATGTAAGTTTTCTTTATGTTTATCTGAAAATGTGAATGTAAATCATTTTACAAAAAATATTAAAAAAAACTTTAAAGATATTAAAATTAAACAATTATCTGATCATTTAGTTGTAACTACTTCTTCTAAAATTGAAAATTTTAAAAAATTTATTAATAATAAATATAAAGAAATTTCAATTGTTGGTTATGGATATTCAATCGAAATCTTTAAACAAGTAGGTAATCCTAAACATGTTGTTAAGAAGTTTAAATTAAACAATTTTAAAGGAACACATGGGATAGGGCATACTAGAATGGCTACTGAAAGCGCTATTACTACTAATGGATCTCATCCATATTCAACGGGTGAGGATGAGTGTTTGGTTCATAATGGATCATTATCTAACCATAACAATTTAAGAAGAATTTTAATAAAAAAAGGAAAAAAATTTGATTCAAAAAATGATACTGAAGTAGCTGCAGGTTATATTAGTAATAAATTGTCACAAAATAAATCTTTAAAAGATACATTAAAAGACAGCTTAAAAGATTTAGATGGATTTTATACTTTTATAGCAGGTACAAAAAATGGATTTGCAATCTTAAGAGATAAAATTGCATGTAAACCTGCAGTCATTGCTGAAACAAAAGATTTTGTAGCTATTGCATCAGAGTTTCAGGCAATGGCTCATCTTCCAAATATTAATAATGCAAATATTTTTGAACCACAGCCAGGTATAGTTTATGCTTGGGAAAATTAATGAATTTTGACTTGAATAAAAAAAAATTAAGAGAAATCAATAATTTTCTTCAAAATATTGATCACAAAACTAATCAAAGAAGCTACACAATTTCTAATCCAGGTGGATTTCATGCTATTTGTGCTGGATTGAAAGAAGAAATTTCAGTCACTATAAAAGGTCATACAGGATATTATTGTGCGGGTATGAATCAAAAGGCCAATATCACAATTGAAGGTAACGCTGGAACAGGTTTAGCTGAAAATATGATGTCAGGTTTGATTCATGTAAAAGGAAATGCCTCACAATCAGCTGGTGCGTCTGCACGTGGAGGTACTATTATTATTGACGGAAATGCTAGTTCTCGTTGCGGCATATCCATGAAAGGTGCTAATATAATAGTTAAGGGCTCTGTAGGACATATGTCAGCTTTTATGGCCCAATCAGGATCTTTGTTAATATGTGGAGATACAGAAGATGCATTAGGAGACAGTATTTATGAAACAAATATTTATGTTGCTGGAAAAGTAAGCTCTTTAGGAGCTGATTGCATTGAAAAAAAAATGACTAAAAAACATTTAGATAAAATTAATGAATTACTTAAAAAAGGAAATATAAAAAAATATAAATGTGAAAATTTTAAACGTTATGGCTCAAGCCGTAAACTATATAACTTCAACATAAATAACGTCTCAAATTACTAATATGAAAGATAATAATAAAACTATTCCGAAACACTCTTGGACTTTTGATAAATATACTAATTCAGAAATTCGCAGAGCAGCAGAAACAGGAATATATGATATTAGAGGAGGAGGATCTAAAAGAAAACTTCCTCACTTTGATGATTTACTTTTTCTAGGAGCATCTATGTCTCGATATCCCCTCGAAGGTTATAGAGAAAAATGTAACACTAAAGTAATATTAGGTACTAGATTTGCAAAGAAACCTTTGGAGCTTGATATTCCAATTACTATCGCCGGTATGAGTTTTGGAGCACTGTCAGGACCAGCTAAAGAAGCTTTAGGAAGAGGGGCCAGCTTATCTGGAACATCAACAACTACTGGAGATGGTGGAATGACTAAAGAAGAAAGAAATCAATCTAAGAATTTAGTATATCAGTTATTGCCCTCTAGATATGGAATGAATCCTAATGATTTAAGAAAGGCAGATGCTATTGAAGTTGTTATTGGTCAAGGTGCAAAACCTGGAGGAGGAGGTATGTTGCTTGGTCAAAAAATAAGTGACAGAGTTGCAGAAATGAGAACCTTGCCTAAAGGAATAGATCAAAGATCTGCTTGTAGACATCCAGATTGGACTGGACCTGATGATTTAGCTATTAAAATTACTGAATTAAGAGAAATAACTCAATGGAAAGTTCCTATTTTTGTTAAAATTGCTGGAGCAAGACCTTATTATGACACTGCACTTGCAATTAAAGCTGGTGCAGATGTTATTGTTCTTGATGGTATGCAAGGAGGTACTGCTGCAACTCAAGAAGTTTTTATTGAAAATGTTGGTCAACCAACTCTTGCTTGTATCCGCCCTGCTGTTGATGCTTTGCAAGATTTAAATATGCATCGTGAAGTTCAATTAATTATTTCAGGAGGTATTAGAAATGGTGCTGATGTTGCGAAAGCAATGGCTTTAGGTGCTGATGCCGTATCTATTGGTTCAGCAGCATTGATAGCACTAGGAGATAATGACCCAAAATGGGAAAAAGAATATAAAAAACTAGGAAGTGAAGCTGGTGCTTATGATGATTGGCATGAAGGAAATGATCCCGCAGGAATTACTACACAAAATCCAAGATTAATGAAACGCCTTAATCCCATTAAAGGAGGTAAAAGACTTTCAAATTACTTAAAAGTTATGACATTAGAAGCACAAACTATAGCAAGAGCTTGTGGAAAAAATGATTTACATAATTTAGAGCCTGAAGATTTATGTGCATTAACTGTAGAGTCTGCTGCTATGGCACGTATTCCTCTTGCTGGTACAAATTGGATTCCTGGTGAAAAATTTTATGAATAATATTTTCATAACTAAATATTAGATTAATTATATTATTCAATTTTGACGGAATAAATATTGATATATAATAACATCTCTCAATCTCTATCCTATTGTTTTTTTGTAATCAAATACCATTTTCTTGGTCTTTCAACCCAATGTATTAATTCAAATTAATTTATGGGTTGTTGTATTTAAACCTATCTCCGTACAATATCGTTGGAATTTAATGACAACTCATTTTCTCTGTTGAATATGAGTGAAATTAAGACCTATAGAGACAAAAAATAGTTTATTTAATTCATCCAATTATCTGAGTCTTAAATAGAAAACGCGAATATGATCTTAGGATTCAACAGATAATAAATCAACATAGATGAATGACAAGATTATTTCCTGTTGTTTATTAATTTTAAAATCTGATTATTTATTAAATGATTTAGGAAAATTATCCGCTTTGCTTCTAACTTAATGTTATTAAGTGAAGGTGGAGTTAATTAAGATTTAATGAATATTGAAAATACAAATAAAAAAAAATATTTATTCTTTTCAAAAACTTGACTCATATTGTCTAGTCGTTAGATAAGATCTTGTGTTTATTAAAGTTATTATTTTTTTTTTATTTTTATTAACATCTTTTCAATCATTATCTAAAACTGACACAATTATTATTTCAAGCACAACTTCAACTTATGATACTGGATTGCTTACTTATCTAAATAAAATTTTTAAAGAAAAATTTAATATAAAAGTTAATGTTATTTCTTTAGGAACGGGGCAAGCAATAAGGGTTGCAAGAGATGGTAATGCTGAGATTTTATTGGTTCATCATTATCCTTCAGAAATTGAATTTATGAATAATGGATTTGGTTTAATTAGATATAATCTAATGTATAATGATTATATTTTAGTTGGTCCAAAAAATGATAAATCAAATTGCACATCTATAAATTCAAAATTAAAACAAATATTCAATAACAAATTACTTTTTATTTCCAGAGGCGATGATAGCGGAACACACAAAAAAGAGATAGAATTATGGAATGATATTAAAGTTTATCCTAAAACTACTGATTATTGGTATTTGAAAGTTGGTCAGGGAATGGGCAATGTCTTATTAATGGCCAATGAAAAATCTGCTTATACATTAAGTGACAGGGGTACTTGGGTTTCCTTTAATAAAAAAAAAGGATTAAAAATTATATGTCAAAATTTTCCACCTCTATTTAATCAATATGGTATTATTATTGTTAATCCATCTTTAAATAACAAACTAGATATTAAAAATGCTAAGAAATATGTTCAATGGCTCATTTCTAATCATGGGAAAGAACTTATCAATAATTTTAGAATAAAAGGTGAGCAACTCTTCTTTTTCAATCATCATTAATTAAGTATTTTATTAATATATTTATGAATTTTTCTATTCATATTATTTTTAGTCTTCTAAAAAGTCAATATGGAATAATCTATCAACTATTTTCATTAAATATTCTTTAATTCAAAAATTAGAATCTTTGTTTTTTTTAACAATAACTATAGTATATAAAATATTTATTAATATATTTTAATTTATGATTAACAGATTTTCTGTACCTAATTTAACTAATATTACAATTCATTTGTCAAATGTAGCATCTAATAAAATTATGCCAGAGCTAGTTTTAACTAATGCCAGAGTATTATCAACTTATACGGATAGGATTATAAACAAAAAAGAAATCTGGATTTCAAAAGGCAGAATTGCTTGTATAAAGAACACAGGAGATGCCAAAATAATTTTTAATATCAAAGATCTTAATATCTATGATGTTAATAAAAATATTTTAGCACCAGGATTAATTGATCCGCATATGCATATTGAAAGTAGTATGATGACAGGATGTGCATATGCTGAACCAGCACTATTAAATGGAACAACAACTTTATTTTGTGATTCTCATGAAATTGGCAATGTATGTGATATTAATGGTATAGAGTGGATGATAGAAGATTGTCGTCAATCCCCTTTATCAATTTTTTTAACATTACCTAGTACTATTCCTGCGACCAATAAAAAACTTGAAACTTCAGGTGGAAACTTGACGCCAGAAAAAACAGCTAGATTATTTGATAAATGGCCTGAAATACTTGGTCTTGGTGAAAAAATGGATTTTGTTTCTATATGTAAAGGTTCGAAGAGGTCTCATAAAATTATTGCTGAAACATTAAAAAGAAACCTTCCAGTTAGTGGACATGTATTTGGTAGAGAATTTGTAGCAGCTTACGCAGCAAGTGGAATAACAGATACACATGAAGCTGAAGAAAAATTATTTACAAGTGAACTGTTAGATGCAGGATTATGGATTTTTCTGAGAGGCGGAAATCCAAAAACACCTTGGAATAGTTTACCACAAGCTATTAAAGCTATTACTGAATTAGGAGCTAGCACTAAGCGTGTCTGTGTTTGTACGGATGATAGAGATGCTGATGATTTATTTAATTTTGGTTTAGATTGGGTAGTTAAACAGGCTCATAATTTAGGAATTGATAAAAATACTGCTTGGTCTATGGGTTCGCTTCATCCTGCTATGAGATATAATATTGATAGAGATTATGGTGCATTGGGTCATAGTAGAAGAGCAGATGTTGTGATGATAGATGACAATTTAAATATTCATAACACTTGGTTGGGCGGAAAATTAGTAGTTGAAAATAAAAAAATAACATCTCTTTTAGATGAGCAACTATCTTATAAAAGATTTAAATATCCAAAGAAAGCCTATAAAACTATTATACTACCCAATCAAATTAAGTTCATACCCAGTATGCCTAATAAAAATAAATTTCAAATGAATGTAATTAGAACCGAGCTTCCGGGAATAATGACATATCAAGAAAAAATATTGATTAAAAAGAAAGTAAATTCATGGCATGAAATTTTAAAAACTTACAATTTATGTCATGTTTGCGTTATTGAAAGGCATGGGAAGAATGGTGACGTTGCTCACGGATTTATAAAAAACTTTAACTTAAAAAATGGAGCAGTAGCAAGTAGTGTTGGTCATGATGCGCATAATGTAATTGTTGCGGGTTTAAATAGAAAAGATATGGAATATGCGACAGAAATTATTAAAAAATATCAGGGTGGTGTAGTTATTGTCAATAAAGGTAAAATTTTAGCTAGTCTGAAATTACCAATAGCTGGTCTATTATCGGATAAAAAAGCCTCAGATATATCTAGAGAAAATCAAATATTTAAAGATCAGTGGTTCAAGTCTGGTTGTACACTTGCATATATGGGTTTTAATTTATTGCCCTTGTCAGTGATTCCTAATTTTAGAATAACTAACAAGGGATTAGTTGATGTAAATTCAATGAAAATTGTACCTTTATTCGAAGATTTATGAAAATTAATATATAAAAATTAAAAAAATTAATATGACAACTATAAACAAAATTTATGAATTTAATTGGAAGTGCAAATATACATGGATAAAAAGTTCCAAAAATACTTTATAGTGTTTATTTGGTTGCAGTATTGGTGACTTTGGTACAATTCTATTTTTTCAAATTAATAATTTTAATTTTTCTACAACTAATATTATGATTTTAGCTATCATTAATGGTTTGCTATCCAGTATTTTTTTCGAAACTCTAATATTACTAAAACAAATGAATTTTAAAATGTCTTTTAAAACAGCTGTTAATATGAGCTTTATATCTATGATTGTTATGGAATTAATTATGAATTTAACAGATTTTATTTTAATAGGTAAAGCTGAACTTGTTTGGTGGGTAATACCAATAATGTTATTGGCAGGTTTTTTTAGTGTACTACCTTATAATTATTTTAGGTTAAAAAAATACAATATTTCTTGCCATTAATTCTTTTTGACCCATTCTTTTAATCTCTTAATTCCTTTAATAATTTTAGGACAAATTGTTTTTAAATTTATTTTTCCATTTTTATTTAAACTTTCAAGTGCTTTTGATCCATCAAAATCTACGAAAGCTATTCTTGTTAAAAGTTTTTTATTATTTAATCCAAAATCAGATCCAGGTAACATTGCAAAACCAACTTCATTTAATATTTTTTTGCATAAAGATTTTGCATCTATAATTTCATTAGTTTTTTTAATTTTAGTTGTAAAATCACATATCATATAAAAACCACCTTGTGTTGGTTGGCATTTTATACCTATGGATATTAATTCATTATAGATATAATCTGCAATAGTCTTTAAGATGACTCTTGAGTCATTTAGATATTTAGTATGATCTTCTGTAAAAGCTTTAATTGCAGCATATTGAATAGGTGCACTTACTGATGTATAAGTTTCACTAGCTACTGTTCTTACTACATTTTTAATATAGCTTAAATTTTCTGGAAAAATTAAATTGCCAATTCTCCAACCTCCAGCCCCGCACCATTTACTTAAACCACTACTTATTATTGTATTTTCTGGGTAAAAATGTGTTAATGATTTATATTTGCCACTAAAATCTAATTCTGCATAAATTTCATCTGATAAAACTATAATATTATTTTTTTTTGCAACGTTAGCAATTTTTTTTAAATTATTATTTGTTGTTCCAGAGGGATTATTTGGAGAATTTAAAATTAATAATATGTTTTTTGATTTTATTTTTTGGCATGCTTTATCTAAATCTTTAGCTTCTAAGTGCCAATTATTTTCAAATAAACAATTTATCCAATGAATTTTTTTTTTTATAATTTTTGACTGTGGTTCATATGAAACCCAACTTGGACTTGGAAGAATTAAGTGGCAATCTAAAACTAATTGTACTTGAAAAATTAATTCTTTTGAGCCAGGTCCGATTATTACATTTTCAGCTTTATAATCATATTTATTTTTATTTGTATGATATTTTGCTATTTCTTTTCTAAGTACCTCTAGCCCTGATACATTTTGATAGTCTTTTCGATATGAATTTTTTTTTAGCTCTTCAATAATAATTTGAGGAATTGGGAAGGGTGATTGACCTAAACCAAATTTGTATATTTCATTGCCTTCTGATTCTAATTTTTTAGATAATTCATTGATAGCAAGAGTAGCTGAAGTTCTAATATTGATTAAATTTTTTTTTATTTTCATATTTTTTTTAAAAATATACTATTTTTATTTCAATAATCCTTATTCTTTTAAACATTTTATTTTAATTTAATGGACATACAATCATAAAATAGTAATCTAAATAACAATTTAATAATGGGAGATTAATATGAAAAAAATACTTATATCTTTATTTGCTGTTTTCTCAATTTTTTTTAGCTTTGTTGTTCCTACTACAATAGCTAATGCTACTGAATTTATTTCAATCGGTACAGGTGGTCCTACTGGGGTTTATTTTGTTGTTGGTAATTCAGTATGTCGCATGGTTCATAAGGAGGCTGCCGAGGGTCGAAAATCAGGAAGAAAACATGGAATTCGTTGTGCAGCACCATCTACAGGTGGCTCTAACTACAATATAGGCCAAATTAAAGAAGGCGAATTACAGTTTGGAGTAGCTCAATCTGATTGGCAATATCATGCTGTTAATGGTTCTTCAAAATGGGAAGGTAATCAATTCTCAAATTTACGCGCTGTTTTTTCTGTTCATCCTGAACCTTTTCAACTTATTGCTGGTAAAGGTACGGGCATCAATTCATGGGAAGATTTAAAAGGTAAAGTTGTTAACATTGGTAATCCTGGTTCTGGTCAACGTGGAACTATGGAAGTTTTAATGGATAAACATGGAACTAGTATGAGTGATTTTAAACAAGCAACTGAATTGACTTCATCAGAGCAAGTTGGAGCCTTATGTGATGGTAAGGTTGATGCAATAGGTTATACTGTTGGGGTTCCTAATGGAGCTATTGGTCAAGCAATTGATGGCTGTGGTGCCCATTTTGTTAATCTAGACTCAGATGTAGAAAAAGGACTTGTAAATGATAATCCTTTTTATGCCTTTGCAAATATACCTGCAGGCGTTTTTTACGCATCTCAAGCTAATGATGCAGTAACTTTTGGTGTAATGGCAACTTTTGTATCAAGTGCAGATGTTAGTGATGATATAGTTTATGAAGTTGTAAGAGCTGTTTTTGAAAATCTAGATGATTTTAAAAAACTTCACCCGGCTTTTAAAAATTTAGATCCAGCACAAATGATTACTAATGGTCTTTCTGCTCCTCTACATGATGGTGCGGTTAAGTACTATACAGAACAAGGTTGGATGTAATTTATTTTGATATTTTAAGCCCGTATCTTATTTTGTAAGAGCGGGCTTTTTTTTTATAAAAATGAAAACTAATCATAAAAAAGATAATATTTCTGATGAAAATGAGGGAAGATCTCGTATTTTATATGGTTGGCAATTAAAATTTGTAGCCTCTTTAGCTTTTTTATGGTCTATTTTCCAACTTTGGTATGCCTCCCCATTTCCTTTTATGGTTGGTTTTGGTGTATTTATAGATGTTCCAGCAAGAGCTATCCATTTAGGTTTTGGTTTATTACTTGCTTTTCTTACTTTCCCTTTATTTAAAAAAAATAGAATAAAACCTTTTGATATTTACAATGTATTATTATCTTTATTAGCATTGTTTGTTACTTTTTACTTATTTATTAACTATGAACCATTAGTTTATCGTAATGGAATTTTATTAAAACATCCTATTATTTTTTTTGGTTATAATTTTGATTTCCCAACTGAATTAATTATTGGAGGAGTTGGAATTTTACTTTTATTAGAAGCCACCAGAAGAGCAATAGGAACCCCCTTGGTGATAGTAGCTTCAATATTTCTAATTTATTCAATTTTTGGTCAAAGTATGCCAGAAATGATTTCTCATCAAGGTTTATCATTAAAACGCCTTGTTGGTTATCATTGGTTTGGAGGAGAAGCTATTTTCGGTATTCCTATTTCAGTTTCTGTAAGCTTTGTTTTTCTTTTCGTTTTATTTGGATCAATGCTTGATTATGCAGGAGGTGGAAAATATTTTTTGGATTTAGCAATAGCTTTAGTAGGAAAATTTAGAGGGGGGCCAGCTAAAGCTTCTATAATGGCTTCAGGATTAACAGGCATGATTTCAGGATCATCAATTGCAAATGTCGTCACAACTGGAACTTTTACAATACCTATAATGAAAAAAACAGGATTTCCTGCCGTAAAGGCTGGTGCTATAGAAGTAGCAGCCAGCGTTAACGGTCAAATAATGCCTCCAATTATGGGTGCTGCAGCTTTTATTATAGCAGAGATGCTTGGTATAACTTATTTTGAAGTAATAAAGCATGCATTTATACCTGCCGTAATAGTTTATCTTTCATTATTTTGGATTTCTGATTTAGAGGCTGCAAAGCTTGGTCTAAAAGGTATGAATAAGAAAGATATTCCTGTTTTAGGGAAAACTTTCAAATCAGGTATTCATTTTTTAATACCTATAGGTGTCTTAATTTATTTACTTATTATTAAACGATGGACTGCTGGTAGTTCAGTATTTTACAGTATTGTAACCATGATGGTTATAATGATTTTACAAAAAATTGACTATCGAAAACTAAATAATACTACTCTTATAATTAAATCAATTAAATTGGGTATCCAGGATATTGGAAAAGGAATGATTCGAGGTGCAATGAACATGGTTAATGTTTCAATAGCAATTGCAACCGCTGGCATTATTGTAGGTGCGGTTAGTTCTACAGGCTTAAGTAATGCTATGATTGAAGTAGTTGAAATTATTTCTGGTGGAAACATTATTATATTATTGTTTATGGTAATGATTTTGTGTTTAATTTTAGGATTAGGACTTCCTACAACTGCTAATTATCTTGTGGTAGCTGCTTTAATGGCAAACGTTATTGTTGAAATAGGAGGTGCTTCAGGAATTATTTTACCTTTAATAGCTGTTCATTTATATGTTTTTTATTTTGGCCTTATGGCTGATGTAACTCCGCCAGTAGGTTTAGCCGCCTATGCAGCTGCAGCAATATCGCGAGCAGATCCAATTAAAACTGGTGTGCAGGCTTTTTGGTATGAAATAAGAACAGCCATACTTCCTATTGTATTTATCTTCAATCCAGAGTTACTTTTAATAGGTGTCACGAGTATATGGCATGGTTTATTAATATTCATTGTTTCTTTAATAGCAATTTTTTCATTTACCTCAGCAGCTCAAGGTTGGCTATTAACAAAATTAAGATGGTATGAAATAATTATGCTACTTATTATTACAATTAGCATGTTTAGACCAGATTTTATTATGAATAGAATCTTTCCAGAATATATTCCATATCAACAAAGTTTTTCAGAGCAAATTCAATATAATGAAAAAAGAAAAGTTAGATTACATGTTACTAGGTATACAAATTATGGTGAGAGATACAAAATGTTTGCTTTTGAAATTTTACCGAATACCTTAACTTCTTTTGAAGAATTAATTGGTATTGAATTAGAAAATAATAGCAAAGATAGTTTTGATGTTATAAACCTAACATATATGGGTAGAGGCGAAAAAATAGGTATTAAATTTTATGATGAGGTTACAAAATTTGAAATAAGTTCCATTAAACGTCCAGCAAAAGAATATATTTATATATTTGGCCTAATGCTCCTATCTTTAACGCTAATATCACAAAGAAGGCAATTAAAAAAATTGAAGAAATAATTTATTTAAGTTCCGCAGTATGTTTTGTAATTATCTATAAAATCCATAGTTGGTGGAGATTGATAATATTTGATGTTTATATTTTGATCATAAGGATTTTGAACTAAATCAACTAATTTATTAAACTTAAAATAATCTTTTTTTTCAGTAGCATGGTATAAAGCTTCTTCCACTAAATGATTTCGGGGAATTAAAAGAGGGTTATTTGCCCGCATTAAATTTAGATATATATTTTTTGACACTTTGTTTTTTGCTATTCTTTTTTTCCATTGCTCATATAAATTTAAAAAAGATTTGTTTTTATATATATCAGATAAATTTTTACTATTATCCATTAAAAAAATAAAAGTATTTGTATAGTCAGCCTTATTTTGTTTCATCCAAGATAATAATTCTTCAATAAAAATTTCATCTTCAGGAAAATTACCTATAAAACCCAATTTATTTTTCATCATTGATAGCCACTTTAATTTAAATTTTACTCTAAAATTATTGATGATTTTTTTACCAATATCTAATGCTTCATTTTCTTTATTTGCAAGTAGGGGTATTAATGTCTCTGCAAATCTTGATACATTCCAATGACAAATTATTTCTTGATTAGCAAATGCATACCTCCCTTGAACATCAATAGAGCTATAAACAGCATTTGGATTATAATAATCCATAAAAGCACACGGGCCATAATCTATTGTTTCACCAGACAAGGTCATATTATCTGTATTCATGACTCCCATAATAAATCCAACTCGCATCCAATTTATTATTAGTGAAATTTGCTTTTCAATAATCCCATTTAAAAGATTTATTGAAGGATTGCTATTTGTTGAAAAATTAAAGTTTATGTAATGACGATCAATAGTATAATTAATTAATTGTTTTAGTGCCTCAACATCTCCTTTCATCATTAGATATTGAAATGTTCCAACCCGAATATGGCTAGCTGCTATACGAGTCAAAATCGCACCTTCTAAGTTAGTTTCTCTAATAACATTTTCACCAGTAGTTACTATTGCCAAACTTCGAGTTGTAGGAATTTCTAATCCATGCATGGCTTCACTTATTAAGTATTCTCTTAGCATGGGCCCTAGTGCGGCTCTTCCATCACCATTTCTTGAATAGGGGGTTTTACCAGATCCTTTAAATTGTATATCAAATCTTTTGTTTTTATTGTTTATGTGTTCACCAAGGAGTATGGCTCTTCCATCTCCTAGCATTGTAAAATTTCCAAATTGATGGCCAGCATAAGCTTGAGCAATACAGCTTGAACCTTCTGGTAGAATATTTCCAGAAAACAAAGAAGATAAATACATTTTATCTTGTTTATGAAAATTTAAATTTAAATTTTTAGCTAAATTTAAATTTAACATTACTAATTCAGGTTTTTTAACAAGAGTGGGTTTTATTTTAGTCATTAATGTATCTGGTAAAAGGGTATACGTATTATCAAAATTCCAACCAATATTGTCTCTTAATACATTCATTTTACTTTAAGATAATTTAATATTTTCTAATATCAAAATTATTAATCATAACATTTATATTATTATATTCTATATCACTATATTAGAATCGAGAGAATAATATGTTACAAAATTTAATTATTAATTGTAATATATTTATTTTGAATGAAAACTTTAATTCCTTACATATTTTTAATTATTGCTGTTGTATTTGGTACATCTTCAAATTTTTTTGCTAAAAATGCAGAAGGTTTTACTAAGTTATTGCCTTCATTATTAAGTGCATTAACTATCATTTTATGTATGTATTCACTTTCAAATGTAATGAAATCTTTACCTATTGGTGTTACCTATGCATCTTTTGCTGGATTATGCATAATAGCAACATCATTAGTAGGTCTTATAAGATTTAATCAACTTCCAAATATCTATGGTTATTTTGGACTTTTTTTTATTATTGTTGGAGTAGGGCTAGTTAATCTTTTAGATGGTCATAATTAATAAATGAATAAAGAAATTTCTTAAAGCTATCTTTTAATCAATCAGAACTTTCCTATTTTGTGTTGTTAAATTAAACTCTATTTTAGGAACACCTTCTGAAACAAGTATTAAATCTGATTTAATTAGATTATAGATAATCTTTTTTATTTTAGAAGGTTTTGGATGAAAGAGCGAGAGGGTATTTATTGATATATTATTATTAGTAAGTTTTTTTGAAGGGTGTAGACCATTTGGCCATTCTATTAAAGCTGGCAAAACACCATTATCCACTAGCATACCATTAGATGGTACTGTTATTTTCCAATTTAATTCACCACGTGATATTTTGAGTATTTCTCCTGGATTATACCCACATTTTTTTACAGTGTTTTCAATATTATCAACTTCAAGTACCCAACACAAGGTTCTTGGAGAGTGCTTAATTTTTTCTTTGGTTCTTTTTTCATCTAATGAGAACCATCTTTGACGAGATGGTTTTTCAACATTCGGATTATTAGCAATTACCTCAAGATAAATATCTGATTGCAATTTTAACAGGTTGTTATGTGTTCCCATAATCTGATGCTCTCCACCGGGAGAAAATTTAGTGCTAAGTTTGGTTTCTAGGATGTTTGTTCCTGAAATAAGATCGGCAGTACCAATTACAATATGGTCTATACGAGAGTCCATAAAGTACTTTTAAACTGTCTTAGTTAAAATTTCATTATTTTTAATAAACCCATGCATTAACCTAAAAATAACCCTCTTAACCTTTGAGGAAATAGTGGTATAGTTATTTTGTGGAACAGTTTTTCTATATCTCTTCAACATGGATAATACCTGTATTAATTTCAATCTCTATGCATGAGGCTGCTCATGGATACGTTGCAAATTTTTTAGGAGATGATACAGCAAAAAAACTAGGACGTGTTACCCTAAATCCATTCAAGCATATTGATAGATTTGGCACGATCATACTTCCTGTACTTCTTATTGTTATTAAAAGTCCTTTCATATTTGGTTGGGCAAAACCAATACCTGTTAAATTTCATTGTTTGAAAAACCCACTTCGTGATATGGTTTTTGTTGCTATAGCGGGTCCAGTAACAAATATAATTCTTGCTTTTGTAGCAGCTTCAATATTATCTATGATGTATAATTTTGGATTATTAAATAATTCTTGGTTAGTACGCTCTTGTACTAATTTCTTTTTAATAAACATTATTCTAGCTGTTTTTAATATGATTCCTATTCCCCCTTTGGATGGTGGAAGGGTAGCAGTAGGACTTTTGCCAAAATATTTTTCTTATCAACTTACAAAACTTGAACGATATGGATTTTTTATTATTATAGCAGCATTATTCATCCTTCCACTAATAGGAAAAAAAATAGGAATACCTCTTGAACCAATTCATTGGTTTATCCAATCTGTTTCAACTTTTTTGATAAATATTATAGCGTTTATTACAGGTTTAAAATTTAATTATATGTAATTATTAGACCTCTAAATATTATTTTATTACAAGATTTACTAAATTACATTTTGTAATTATTTTATTTACATAATTTACTTAACAATATGAATTAAATGTTGTTTTTATAAAAATTAATATTTATTATATATTTATAACCACCTTTTTACCTCCCAGTATTCAGGTGGTTTTTTTATTATTTGTAGAAATCAATCTTAATAAACCTTAACCTTTCAGACAAAATTGGTATAGTGTAGTGTGAGAATAATAATATGAGTGTTTGGGGAAAAGTAATAGGTGGTGCTGCAGGTTTTGCCCTAGGAGGCCCTTTGGGGGCAATGATGGGGGTAATGGCTGGCAATATTTATGATAAAAAACGGAAAATGTCCTCTACTCATCAAGGGATACCAAATCAGCAAAAGCAATACCAAAGGATGTCCAACCAGGAAAAACAACATATATTTGCTCTAAGTGTCATTACACTTACTGCTAAATTAGCGAAAGCTGATGGAGTAGTAACTCAAGACGAAATAGAAGTTTTTAAAGAAAAATTCAAAATTCCTCCTGAAGAACAAGAGCAGGTTCGTAAAATATTTAACGAAGCACAAAAAACTGTTTATGGTTTTGAAAGTATAGCTCAACAAGTAGGAGAATTATTTCAAGACAGCCATGAAGTTTTAGAAGAAATTTTAAATAACTTATTTTACGTAGCTGAAGCGGACGGGAAGATTAGTGAAAGTGAATTAAACTTTTTAAAAACGGTATCAAGTATTTTTAAATTTGATGAAAATACGTTCCAACGGATTTACCAAGCTCGATTAAACGACAAAGAGTCTGACCCCTATAAAGTTTTAGGAGTAAAGAGAACGGACAATGATGATACCATCAAAAAAGCCTGGATAAAATTAACCAAAGTGCACCATCCTGATAATTTAATTGCCAAAGGTATGCCTCCAGAGTTCATTGAACAAGCCACAAAGGAAACCTCATCAATTAATACTGCCTACGATAAAATTAATAAACAAAGAAATGTAAATTGACGCAAAATACTAAATTTCATAAATAAAAATTTTTAAGAAAAAAGATTATTCTCATTAAAATCATATTTCTGCCGTGATGAGATCACAATGTTTGTTGAAATAGAAAATATGAAACTTTTATATTTTTTTATTTTATTGATTTCTTTTTCATTTTCATCTCATGCAAATATTAATCAACCGTACGGATTGTTTTTTGTTCAAGAAAATGAATTAAAATCCGGTCAAGATATTTTTGAAGCTCCAACACTCAAAACAGATGTAGACGTAAATGTACAAGGTCTTCTTACAACTACAACAGTAAAACAATATTTTATTAATCCTACAAATACCCATATGGAGGCCATCTACTTATTCCCCTTGCCTGAGACATCTGCTGTTGATCATTTGCGAATGAAAATAGGAAATCGCTATATAGATGGTGTAATTCAAGTAAAAGAAGAGGCTGAAGAAACTTATAAAAAGGCTAAGAAACAAGGAAAAAAGACCTCTTTAGTCAGCTCTAGTCGATCCAATATATTTAAAACAAAGCTTGCCAATATAGCTCCAGGTGAGATGATTTTTATTAAAATTCGCTATCATGATAATCTTGTTTTAGAGGAAGGAAAATATAATTTAAGAATTCCAACGGTGATTCAGCACCGATATGGAGTTCCAACTAAATGGAAAATAAATGCTGATGGTGCAGCACCTGTCATTGAAATTGATCCAGATATTCATTCACCAATTAATGATAAAGAATATTCTATTAATCCCTATTCTATATCAATTGATTTAAATACCGGATTTACTATTTCTTCACCTCAAAGTGATGAAGCTTTAAACATCAATAAAATTTCATCTTCTCATTTTACTGTTTCTCTTGCTAAAGGCACTATGCCTTCCACAAAAGATTTTATTGTCTCGTTTGAACCTATTCTATCACCAAATCCCTATGTTCAAATTTACGGCGAAGAGTTAGGAGAAGATTTTTATTTGTACGGATTAATTAATCCTCAAATTCAACTAAGTGATTTACATTTTACAGATAAATCAGCCATTACAATTGTCGCAGATGTGTCTGGCAGCATGAGTGGAAACTCATTGCGAAAAATGAAGACATTGCTGAAAAATTTTATTAATCAACTTCCCGAACATTATCATCTAAATATTATTGCCTTTAATGATTATCATTTTAAATTATTTAGAAATCCCAAACCTGCAACACAAAATATTAAATATCAAGCTTTGTCATTTGTTGAAAGATTAAAAGCTGAACATGGGACAAACATGATGCCTGCTGTTTATGAAGCGTTGTTTGAAAAAATATCAATACCTGTTAATCATCAAATTGTGTTGCTCACTGACGGAGCGATATCGTCAGAACGAGGAATGATGGCTGTTGTTGCCCAGCATATTGGCAATAAATTTTTCCATGTAGTTGCTATTGGAAGTGCGCCTAATTCTTTTCTTATTAAAAATCTCGCTAAGGCTGGAAGAGGAAGTTATTTATATGTCAATAATTCTAACTTAGTAAAAAAAGCAGAAGATCTTTTGTATAAAATTAATCGTCCAATTATAAAAAATTTACGATTGGCTTTACCTATATCTCATGAAATGCTGCCAAGAAGATTCCCAGACATTCTTGCAAATAATCCAATTACTTTTTTTCTTAAATTACCCAATACAAAAAAAATCGATCTAGACAAATCTTTCTACTTGAAGGGTAATAAACTATCTCGTTCATGGAAATTTGAGATTCAACCAAAAGATATCCAGGAAGGAAAAAACTTAAATCAATTGTGGGCTAGAGAAAAAATTGCAGAACTTATGTTTCACAACGCTATTGGACAATTAGATACAGGCACAAACAAGAAAAAAGTGACAAAATTGGCTCTAGAGCACAGTTTAGTGACTGAATTTACATCTCTTGTTGCCGTAGATCATCAGGTATCAAGAAATGCAAATTACCCTTTAAAAACACATCAGATTGCACAGAACCTGGTTGAAGGATGGGAGGAGCCCAATTCTATTCAGGATTTATCCTTTCTTGAAGATTTAATAGATCCAAATTTAGTTTCTACTCCTTCTATTCAGAATCTTTTACAAATGCCTGCTAAAGCATATCAATTAGCCTCTCCTGAAGAAGTTTTGAATAAAATAGATCTAAATACTAATCCTGTGTTGCAAGTTCAGTTTGTTCAAACAAGTACGAACAAGTATTTTTATTTTATCCTTGCAGGAATATTGTTCGTCTTTTCTCTCACTCTTTTCAGATTCCGTCGAAGGTTCTATTGAAAAGAAAAGCAAGTATCCTCTCTCTTATATTCCTCCTTGTAATAGGGGGAGGGTACTTTGCTTATGAGGGATTAAAAATTGAATTAAAAGCAAAAGTAGCACAAATTCTCTTGCAGCATGCTTGGTCTAAAACTTTACAAACAGGAAAACATTATCAACCTTGGCCAAGTTTTGATGGGAAACCTATATTACTTCTTGAAATTCCCAATCACAACATCAGTCAAATAGTCCTAAGTGGCGGTAACAGTGGACAAACTCTTGCTTTTGGACCTAGTTGGCATGAAAAAAGTTTTCTTCCTTATGAACGGAAAGTCACAATTATTTCAGCACACCGCGATACACATTTCGTTTACTTGAAAAAATTGCGCGTAGGAGAAGAAATAAAATTACAAGATCAATATAAAAAATGGCACTCTTACATTATTGATGATCTATTCATTATTAATGTTCAAGAAGAAAAAATTACCATGGAAAATAATGACCAACACTTATTATTAGTCACTTGTTATCCTTTTGATGAAATTCGTTCTGGTACACCGTACCGTTATGTTGTCTCTGCAAAGAAATATATCATCTAAAAAATAATTAAATGGCTACGGATTGTGGTGTCCAGGCATACCCAGTACCGTAATGTGTTTTAATTCTATCAAATTTAATTTTTGGATTAGCTTTTCTGAATTTTTTACGAAGTCGTTTTATATGGCTATCAATATTTCTATCGGTCACATTATAATCATCACCGTAACAGACATCCAATAACTGGTTCCTTGAATAGACAACACGTGGTCGTTTTACTAATTGATCGAGTAAACTATATTCAGTTCTAGTTAATTCTATTTCTTTGCCAAACCAGCTACATAGAATTTTATCTTCCATCATCAGCAAGTTGCCAACCTTATAGTGTTTACTTTTTTCTTTGCTTTTAAAATAACTTAAAACTTTTTCCAGACGGGCATGAAGAATATTAAAACTAAAGGGTTTTAGAACAAAATCGCCTATCGTTGTATTTTTTAAAGCTCGTTCTTCAAGATTATCAACTCCTGTTAAAAAAAGGGCAGGAAGCCTATCTTTTTTTTGCGTTTCACATAAGTTTCTATAAAATTCAAACCCTGTTAGCTTTGGCATACGCATGTCTATAATATAAGCATCGGCAGGTTTTTTGGCATGATACTCGAGAGCTGCTTGCGGACATGCAAAGGTAATGGTCGAGTACCCTTCGGATTGAAATTGAAGTGAGAGTGAAGTTAAGATTGATTCGTTGTCGTCTATTATTGATATCTGTATCGTCATTAGTCCTTTCTGTAATCACATTTTATAAAACCAATTATAAATTCATTAAGAATTAAGAGTGAGGCAAAACTATGTCATAATTATTATCTTTGCAATAAAATTTTTTCTTATCAATAACACATTCTAAACATGGAATTGCCCAAGTTAAATTTTATATATTTATTCATAACAAAAAAAGGAAATGCATGTCACTACTGAACTTAAAAAAAATCAAAACTGAACCCAAATACAATAAAAAAATTTTAAATCCCTTTGAAGATGATCTTCAAAGCGATGAAGCTTTAGAAAAAATGAAAGAAGTAAAGATAACAAGTGCCTTAATTATAGGGGAGGGGGCAACTATTAATGGAACTATTCAAGAAAAAAATCAAATCAATGTTCAAGGATCTGTTGATGGTGACGTTACCTGTAAGGAATTGATTGTAGGAAAATCTGGAAACCTCAAAGGCAAAATCAAAACAGAAAGTTTATCTGTTGAAGGAACCGTTGAAGGTGAACTGAATGTGAAAGGACTGTTAAAGTTAATGTCGAGTGGTTCTGTCTCAGGAAAAATTACTTATGGGAGTCTCCAAATCAATGAAGGAGGAAAATTAATAGGGGAGATTGATTTTAAAGATAAGAATATTCTACAAGAAGAATTCAAGGATTTTAAAGCCTTATGATAGTTGATTTATTAGTTATCACCTCAGTTGGCTTTTTTATTATTCTGCTTCAATTTTAAAAAAACTTATATGATTGCTCTCTCCCGTTTTTTTCTCTTTGGTTCTGTTTACCTTGTCATGCTCATTCTAAGCACGATAGCATCTTTTGAAAATGAATATTTTGCTATGATTACCTTTTTTATTACTAGTCTTTGTCTTGGCGGTTGGATTTACTATTTACACTATATTGCGAAAGAACCATCAAAAGGACTAAAAGAAATATTGTATGTTGTTCTCTTTTTAACAATTTTCACCACTATTTGGGCTTGTTTGGGTATCTATATGCAATCTGATTTCTTTATTTATAATACTGACTAGTGCTCAAGCATTTTTGGTTCTACTTTAATGCCATTCCAGTTCTAGTAGGATTATTTTTTATTTATAAAATTCGCCAATCTGCTCCTAAATCAAAAATTGCTGATGCCATGAAGCATTGCAAGGAAGTTGATAATGAAAAAATGCTAGTTGAGGGAACAGAGCAGGATTTGTGTATAGATAACTTTATGATGGAAAACTTTGTTGAAGTTTTTGTTTGGACTTTTTTTGCAATGATTGGTCTAATTTTTATCATACCTTTATCCATTTATTTATTTTTTAGATGGAGAAAATATATGGTTGGTCATTACTAAGAAATATATCATTCAATAAGACAAAAATTAATTTCTTCTTTTTGTAATACTTGAAAAAGCTACAGCTAAAATTACAATAAAGCCAATTAAAACCTCCCTGATATAACTATCAACACTCATTTGTGTAAGACCATTATCTAATATACCTAATATTAATACACCTAAAAATGTAAATAAGACTCTTGGCTCGCCTTCCTCACTCATTGTCATTCCTAAAAAAACGGCAGCTATAGCTTCAAGCATTAATCCACTTCCTTGAGTTGGATTAGAAGAAGCTACACGACTTGAATACATTAATCCTGCTATAGCTGCACCTAATCCAGTTAATGCAAAAGCAGAGAGTCTTAGTTGTTTTACTTTTATACCTGCGAAGAATGATGCTTCCGCATTTCCTCCAATAGAATATAATCTTCTACCATATATTGTCTGCTCTAAAACAAACCAAACAATTAAAAGAATAAAAAGGGCAAGTATGCTTAAAAATGGAATCTTAAGATCTAAAAAAGTTATTTCTAAACCACTTCGTGCAAATGAAGAAAATTCAGTAGGTATATCTCTTCCAAAAATAGTTTTGCCACCACTAACTAAAAAGGCAAAACCACTAAACATTGTAAGTGTTCCAAGAGTTGCAACAAAAGGCAGAATACCAATTATAGATACTAAAAATCCATTGAATAAACCTCCAATAATTCCAACAAACAAAGCTGCTATTATACCTATCCAAATGGGGTAACCCATTGAAAATAATACTGCTGCAACTATTCCAGATAAACTTGCCATTGAGCCTACACTTAAATCAAAATCATTCATCACCATTACGATTGTCATAGTGAAAGCAACAACAGCTAACATGCTAATTTGTTGGCTAATATTGATTAAATTATTTGCTGTAAGAAATGTATTAGGTAAATTTATGGTAAAAAAAATAATTATACCTAAGAAACCAATTAATGTTCCGTATTTCTTTATTAGGTTCATTGCGTTAATAATTTTTTTCTTTGTAAAAATTCGATAATAAATCTTGAGATGTTACATTAAAATTTTCTATAATTTTATATTGTTCGTGGTTTTTTAAAATAAGAATTCTATCACACATACCTATAATTTCAGATAAGTCAGTAGAGTTTAAAATTATACCGCAACCTTGTTGAGTTAGTTTTTTAATTAGGTTATAAATATCAAATTTTGCACCTACATCGACACCTCTTGTAGGTTCGTCTAGCAGTAACAGTTTAGGATTTGAAGCAAGAGCTCTACCAAATACAACTTTTTGCTGATTTCCTCCACTTAATTGATAAATTGATTGGTTATTATTTTTATACTTTAATTGAACTTTTTTAGATAAGTCATTTGTTATATTATTTTCATTTTGTTTATTAGCTAAAAAAAAGAATTTAGATAATTTTGAGTAATGAGGAAGTGTTGTATTTAATCTAACAGGCATTTTTAAAATCAATGCTTCTCTTCGTCTTTCTCGAGGAACAAAAGAAATAAGTTTTTTCCAAGCATCTTTTGGACCATTAGGTTTATATGTTTTATTTAAAAAATTTAATTTACCTTTTTCTAAATTATCAATGCCCATTAACATATTAAATATTTCTCTTTGACCGGAATTGGCTAAACCTGAAATACCTAAAACTTCTCCTTCATTTATTTTAAAATTTATATTCTTGATATTCTTTGTATGGACATTGCTTACATTAATAATAATTTTATCACTCAATTTTCCAGTAATTTTTGGAAAGTTATCAGATAAATCTTTACCAATCATACTTCTAATAATTTTTTCCTTTGAAAGATTTGAAGATTCTTCAGTCAAAACCTTTATTCCATCTCTTAGAACAGTAACCTTATCTGAAATTTCTAAGATTTCATTCATTCGATGAGAAACATAGAGGATTATTGCACCTTTTTTTTTTAAATTAGCAATAACTTTGAACAACTTTTCAGATTCTTGAATTGTTAATGCTGCAGTTGGTTCGTCAAAAACATATAGAGTAGGGGATGTTTTTGTTTTTATTAAACAGGAAGCAATTTTGACTAACATCTGATCTCCTGTTGATAATCTTGCACATTTTTCTTCAACATTAATATGAGATATATCTAACTCTTTAAGAGCATCATTTGATAATTTATAAATTTTTTTCCAATTAATGAAACTACCATACCTTATAGGATAAGGATGGCTTAAAAACATATTTTCTCCCACAGAGAGATAAGAAACAATATTCAATTCTTGATGAATAAAATTAAAGCCTAAATTTTTTGAATCTATTGTTGAATTAAGTTTTTGTATATTATTATCAATTTTCATCATCATTTGATCGGGTTTTAATATTCCGGCTAAAATTTTAATTAATGTTGTCTTTCCAGCTCCATTTTCACCCATTAGAGCATGTGTTTCTCCGGATAACAGTTCAATATTTACATCAGAGAGAGCTTTAAAACCTGAGAAATTTTTAGATAAATTTAGAAGTTCTAATTTTTGCATTTAAATTAAGAATAAAATTATGCGCTAAAAAAATTAGCGCATAATGAATATAAAATAAATTAGTCACCTACATTGGCAGAAGTAATTAAGACAGTAGGAACATAAATAACTTTAGATTTAATTTCCTCGCCACTCATAGCTCTTCCAATAGCATTAGCTGTCGCTGAGCCAATCCCAATAAAATCTTGAGCAATAGAAGCTTCAAAATTACCGCCTTCTTTAATTGCATCACGAGCTTGTGGATTTGCATCTATCCCTACAATAACAATACCTTCATTGTTTCTACCTGCAGCTTCAATTGCTTGCATCGCACCAATAGCAGGTTGATCCCAAGCTGCCCAAACAGCTGAAATAGATCCTTTTTCAGGATTTGCCGCTAGAAGTGCTTCCATTTTTGCACGACTATCAGCTATACCGCCATCTTGTACATCTGGAGTAATACGATCCATTACATTTATGTCTGGAAAGTTACCAAATACTGCGTCTGCTACTACACCTCTTATTTGTACAGGTGGAAAAGCATCAAAAACAAACATGACAATATTACCTTTTCCTTCAATTCGATTAGCAACATAAACTGAAGTTTCCGCTGCCATTGCGTATCCATTTGAAGTAATATTTGTAACTAAAAGGGGGTTTGCTCCTGAATCCATACCAACAACTGGTATATTTGCTGCTGCTGCAACTTCAAGACCTGCTGCAACTTGTGATGGATCTACGTTAATTACAATTCCATCAACTTTTTGATTCACAGCATCTTCAATTCTACTAATTACTTCAGCAACATCTCCTTTGGTATCTATAATATTTATATCCCAACCTTTTTTTGAAGCTTCTTCCTTAAAACCTTCTACATACATTTGGGTACCTGGCTGAGCTAAATAGGGAGTGATTACTGTAACTTTTTCTGACCATGCCTTTGACATAGATAAAAAAAGAAAAAGCAAAGCAAAACTTAAAAACTTAATACATGATTTCATATTTCCTCCATAATATATGTATTTTTTGTATACAGTCAGAGTATCATTATCAAGTAATTTGCTGAGTTTTATTTTATTATTCAGTAAGTTTTGAAAATTTTTTACTTATTTTGATATTACTCTCGGTAAGATTTTTATAAATTTCAAATAAATCCGAATAATAATTTAGTTTGGATTGATCTGGTTCATAAAATTTATCAAAAGTTATCATTTCTTCAAATGCTTCATTTATACTAGTAAATATTCCTGAACCATAACCTGCTATTCCTACAGACCCAAGAATACCTGGGTCTTTGATTGCTAACCGATTGATTTTTTTATTTAAAACATTAGCTCTAATTTGATTCCAAATATCAGCTTGAAATCCGCCACCACCACAATTGATTTCTGTATTTATGCAGTCTGATGAAAGTTCTAAAGACTCAAGAATTAATCTGGCAGAAAAAGAAACACCCTCATAAACAGATCTAGCTAGGTTTGCTTTATTGGTTTTTGAGGTCATGCCATAAAAAACACCTTTTAAATTTGGCTCCCATAATGGCGCTCTCTCTCCTTGTAAATGTGGTAAGAAAATTGGCACTACATTATTAAAATTTTCTTTTTCAACAAGTTTATTCATTTCAATCGGTGTTAAATTAAATAAATTACAAAACCAAAGTTTTGAGGCCCCGCCACTTTGAGTAGGTCCTGCATGTAACTTTATATTTTCATTTTCTGGAAAAACAATAATCCCAGGAGTTGGGATAACTTCTTTAGAATTAATTCCTAATATTTCACTAGTCCCACTTAAATATATATTTTTTTTAGATTCAAATCCTCCAGTTCCCAATATACCTACCCATGCATCCATTGTACCATTAATAATTTTTGTGCCTTTAAATGGATATTCTTTTTTTATTTCTCCAACAGTATCTGTAATGTTTTTTAAAGGTGGTACCTTTTTTATAGCACCAGGTACTAATTCTAATAATTCATCAATATATTTTAAATTATTATCAACTAAACCAATATTTGAAAGAGGGTCACTTAAAATCTCACCTGTTAGTTTAAAAATACAATAATCTTTTGGTAACATAACATACTTTGTTTTTTTCCACACTTCAGGTTTGTTTTTCTTAACCCATAACATTCTTGAAATTGCATGACTTGCATCAATTGGCATTGGAGTTCCCCACCAAGAAATTTTTTGTTCATTTTTTATTTTATCATTTATTTCTTTAGCTTCATTTTTTGCTCTTACATCTTGCCAAAAAATTGCTGGCAATAAGGGTTCACCATATTGGTCAATAAATATATGGGTATTAACTTGGCTGCATATAGAAAGTGCACTAAGTTGATATTTTGGGTGAGTATTTTTAAATTCATTTAACCCTTTCAATATTAAATTTATCCAGTCATTTGGATCTTGTTCTACCTGTTTTGCTGAAACCCTATTTGTATTATATGGTGAGGTAAAATATGAAATTAATTTTCCTTTAATGTCAACTAAGCCTAATTTTATAGCAGTACTACCAACATCAATTCCTACAAACATTTCATCACTAATTAATTTTTGTATTATTTTATTTTCATTAATTGTAATTATTTATAATAGAATTATTTACCTAAACTTAATAGTTGTAAGGATCTATTTAGTCTAATAAGAAATATTATTTATATGTCAGATAAATATCAAATTGATCCAAATAAAATTGATAAACTTGCAAATTTAGCAATAAAAGTAGGTTTAGGACTTCAAAAAGGTCAAAATTTAATAATTACTGCTCCGATAGAATCTTTACCATTGGTAAGAAAAATAACAGAACATGCATATAAAGAAGGTGCCGGAATAGTAACTAGTTTTTTCTCAGATCCAGATTTAACATTGTCCCGATTTAAATATGCTAATGATGAATCATTTAATGTTGCCACAGATTGGCTTTATGAGGGTATGGGGTCTGCTTTTGACAATAATACTGCTAGATTGGCTATAGCAGGTGATGACCCAATGTTACTTGCTGCTATGGATCCAGATAAGGTCTCAAGAGCTAATAAAGCTAATGCAATTGCTTACAAACCTGCAAGAGAGAGGATAACTCGTTTTGATATTAATTGGAATATTGTTTCATGGCCTGGAAAAGCTTGGGCTAAAAGGGTTTTTCCCAAACTATCAGAAGAAGAGGCGGTTTTTAATTTAGCAGAAGCTATATTTGATGCATCGAGAGTTTCTGTCGATAATCCAATAAAAAACTGGAAAGAGCACAATGATTCCTTAAAAAAACGTACTAACTATCTGAATAATAAAAATTTTGAATATTTAAAATATACAGGACCAGGCACAGATTTAAAAATTGGTTTAGCTGATGATCATGAGTGGATGGGTGGAGCGAGTGTTGCCCAAAATGGAATTACCTGTAATCCGAATATCCCATCTGAAGAGGTATTTACAACACCTCATGCATATAAAGTAGAAGGGCACGTTTGTTCTACTAAACCTCTTTCATATCAAGGATCGCTCATAGATGAGATTCAGGTTGTTTTTAAAGAGGGTAAAATTATTGAGTCTAAAACTTCTAAGGGCTCAGAAATATTAACAAAAGTATTAAATTCTGATGAAGGATCGAGAAGGATTGGGGAAGTTGCTTTAGTGCCTGATAGTTCACCAATTTCTCAATCAGGATTAACTTTTTTTAATACACTATTTGATGAAAATGCAGCTTCTCATATTGCTCTTGGTCAATGTTATTCAAAGTGCTTTAAGGGTAAATCAAATCTTTCAAAAGAAGAGATTACAAAAAAAGGTGGGAACTCAAGCATAATACATATTGATTGGATGATTGGATCAAAAGAGATTGATGTTGATGGAATTAATTTTAATGGCGATATTATTCCTGTTTTTAGAAAAGGTGAATGGGCAAATGTAGTATAATTTTTTAAATCAGTCTCTTTTATTAACTATTTCGAATAATAGGATAAACTCGAGAACTTAAATTTTTATAAGTATCAATAATAATCAAAGCCATAGTAAATGTCCCAGTACATACATATACAATTACAATAGCAGAAATATCTAGAAACCAATCTATATTAAAGATGAAGTTTACCACAATATATGAAGCAGTCCCACTAATTAATAGGGTGAGGAAAATAGTATTAAGAAATAAAATAAAGAATTCTAATAAACTCGTTTTTATGATTTGCATTCTATTTAGACCTAATATTTTAAAAACTAAATTTTGATAAATCTTATTTTTTCCTTGGACTAATATAGCACTACTAATTACCAACAATCCAATAAAAATAATGATAACTGCTAAAGCAATAACAGCTATGTTTACTTGATTTAAAAGTTGATTAATTTTTTCAGCGTAGTTAGAAATCTTAATTGAAGAGATATTTGGAAATTGTTGCAGCAATGCATACTCTTGAAAATTATGCTGATTTGATAGTTTGACAGTACCAATGTATTCATGGGGAATTGATTGCGCATAGTTCGTATTTAACACCATGACAAAATTAATGGTAAAATCTGCATAATCTACATTACGAAAATTTTTAACAATTCCAGTAATATCACGGCCGTAAATATTCATCGTAATATTATCATTGATCTGAATTCCTAAATCTTTAGCTGCATCATGGTCAAAAGAAATATACATTTTATCTGAGGGATTATCAGACCACCACTCACCTTCGTTAATAGGATTGTTATTAGCAGGCTGTTCTAACCAAGTAATACGACGTTCTGAACTAATAACCCAATAGGAAGGGTTTCTTTTATTTATATAACTTAAAGGGTCGGTGCCATTAATAGCCTTGATTTTAGCAGTTGCCATAGGAACTAATGCTAAATCACTCATTGGATATTCGTTGATAATATAGTTTTGAAAATCATTTTTGACGGATTGGTCAATTCCAATAAAAAAGAAGTCTGGCGCTTTAGTATCAACACTTTTTTGGATTAAGTTTTGAAAAGACCCAGCAATGATAAGTATTGTTAATAAGAGTGAAATACCAATTCCTAATGTTGTTAAGATCAGCGGCCCAATGGAACTAGGGCTAGTTATATTACGTTTTGCTAAAATTAAATTAAAGTTGGAAATAAAAGTTATTTTTTTAAAAAAATGATTAAACAATTTAAAAAGACCGTAGAACAGTCCAATAGTAATTAAGAAACCACTTAGAAAAATAATATTGTATAGCCATAAACTATTTCCTAAGGTGAAGATTCCTATCATAAGAAAAATGAGACCTATTAATATAACAATAGTTTTTGGTGAAAATTGAAAACTCACAAACTCATATGTATTACGAAAAAGACTATTTGCAGAAAGTTGTTGAATAGAATTTAAAGCAGGTATTAAAAAAATTGTAATGGCAATTAAGGCAATAGATGTAATTTTTATAAAAATTATAAAATTGCTTGTATTCTGAAGAGAGAAATTCAGCTCTTTTGGGAGAAGGTAGTTAATAATCTCAGGTGTAAGACTACTTAATCCAAAGGCAAAAATGCATATAAAAAATGATATCAAAAATATTTGATAACCAAGGATGCTTTGAATGATTAAGGAGCCTAATCCAAGGGATTTCTGAACAGCAATAGAGTTATAGTTCTGATTGATGTAAGCTATTACCATATTCGAAATACCAATACCTGCAATTAAAATAGCTGCTAGAGAAATTAAACTTAAAAAATTAGCAAAGTTATCAAGTATTCTTTGAATAAAATTAGTTGTATTCTCTGGGAATCGAATTCTAACGCTCGCACTATCTTGAAATATTTTTTGCAGTTGTTGTTTTCCCAGTTCATCATTTATTTTATTAAAATAACGAACGCGGTATTCATATTCAAAAAAATTTTCTGATGATGAAATTTTTAATGACGCTAATCCTTTTTGAGAAATGATAACTAGATCACCAAATAAACCACTAGCACCCAAATCAGGCATCTGCTGTATAATGGAATGAAGAATAAAACTTTTATCACGAATTATAAATCTATCACCTTCTTTCAGTTGTAAATTTACTGCCAAGTTCTCATTAATTATTGCTTGATCAGAACTTTCAAAAAAATCTGTCCCAACTTTTCCCTGAGTGGTGATAAATTCGCCATATAGCGGATATAAATTATCAATCGCTCGCAACTGAACGAAAGATGTTTGAGGGGGGGTGAGATTTTTATTGGCTACCATAGAGGCTATAGTAGTATTAAGAGAGAGATCAGCAAATTTTTTTATTTCTTTTGTGATATCTGAACTCAACTCTTTATTCTTTAACTCAATTTCCGCATCTCCTCCTAAGATAGTTTTAGTGTTTGATTTAATTTCTTTGAGTAAAGACTGATTTAAGGTGCTAATAAAAAATAAGATAAAAACACTAATAAAAATTGTAATAAAAATTGTTATTTTTTTTCTTAAGCTACGTTTTAAATCTTTTAGTGCTTGTTGATGAATAAAGAGAAGTTGACTAAACAATTGTGCCATTTTCAATTTTCATTATCCGATCGCAGCGCTGAGCTAAATCCATATCATGTGTCACTAAACAAAGACTTTTTTGATATTTTTTTGATACACTAAATATTAAGTCAGTGATAACTTGTGAATTTTCATCATCCAAATTACCAGTTGGTTCATCAGCTAAGATTAATTCAGGTTTTTTAATAATAGCTCTAGCAATCGCCACACGTTGCTGTTCTCCGCCTGATAGTTGGCTTGGAAAATGTTGAAGTCTATCCTCTAAGCCTAAATCATTCAAAATTTCTTTTGCGAGACTCAAGGCATTTTTTTGAAAATTAATTTCTAACGATAGAGCCACATTCTCTAAGGCTGTATAATTTGGGATTAAGTAAAAAGATTGAAAAACAATCCCAATATTTTTTTTTCTAAAATCGGTTAATTTATCTTCAGTATAAGAAGTGATAATCTGATCTTGGTATTTAATTTGCCCTGAAGTTGGTTTTTCTAATCCCGCCATCAGCATGAGCAAAGATGTTTTTCCAGAACCACTTTTCCCCACAATTGCTAGACGTTCATTTTGATGAATTACAAAGTCTATTCCCCTAATTACTTCTGTTAAGATTGTGCCATTTTGGTATTGTAGGTGTATATTGGAAAAGCTAATAAGAAGGGGGGTCATGAAAAAAATCTTATATATTTTAGTTTTGTTTATAAGTCCACTCTCCATACAAGCTCAAGATTTTAAGATTATTCTTTTTGGTGACTCTTTAATGGCAGGTTATGGGTTGGATAGCTCAAATCACCTAGATCGTTTTCTTGAAGAAGATCTACTTAAATTAAATATTAAAAGCAAAATTATTAATGCCTCTGTTTCTGGAGATACTTCTAGCGGGGGATTAAACCGGTTGAATTGGAGTCTTCAAGATGATTATGATTTATTCATTCTTGGTTTAGGAGCTAATGATATGTTACGTGGTATCAACCCTGAAGTTACTAAAAATAATTTAATAAATATTATTAAGGCTGTCTTAGATAAAAACATTCCCATCTTATTAACTGGTATGCGAGCCCCAAGCTCTTATGGAAAGGCATATCAAAAATCATTTAATGAAATTTACTCAAATTTAGTTAAAGAATTTGAAATTTCTTATTACCCTTTTCTTTTAGAAGGGGTGGCTTTGAACCCAGAGTTAAATCAGGCGGATGGTAAACATCCAAATATAAAGGGAGTAAAAATAATTAGTCAAAATTTAGCAAAGAAAATTAACAATCTTAAAAATTAAATTTCTTTATTATAAGATGATCATGAGTGGATGATTGGATCAAAAGAGATTGATGTTGATGGAATTAATTTTAATGGCGATATTATCCCTGTTTTTAGAAAAGGTGAATGGGCAAATGTAGTATAATTTTTTTGTATAGTTAATTTTCTTGGTCATATATCTTTAACACGCTTCTAATTTATCTCTATAAACTACTTAAATTGTTTTCTTCATCCATGATAAGCAATGCATAAATAAATTACTGTTAAGCAACTTATTACTTGTTATCCTTTTGATACTATTTTATCTGACACACCTCTTAGATATATAGTGTCCGCAATAAACATCGGTATGTTCATTCATAATATTGACAATTTCTTATGTTATAAAAAGCTAAGCCAAGAGATGTAGTATTTTTACACTCTTAATTCAAATAAAATCAAAATTTTAATAAAAGTATACCAAAAGGGGAGATGTATGAATAATGCGAAAATAATTCACATTGATGAAAATGTATTTAAAGAAAATTCCAATAAAAATAAATTAAATAATTCCAGAATCAATAACATAACAATTATCCGCATAGATGATGATGTTTATGCTGGAGAAGTGAAAGATGGCAAACCTCACGGGAAAGGTATTTGGAAATATTATCATGAAGGTAAGGCAGAAGGGAGATATGTGGGTGGATTTAAAGATGGAAAAAGAGATGGAGAAGGAAAGTGGATTATGGACGATTACAGCTATGAGGGAGAATGGAAATTAGATAAATTTCACGGCAAAGGTAAACTTATTAGATTTGATGATGTACAAGAAGGATTTTGGTTTATGGGGAACTTTGAATGCCATTACGGGGATGAGTTAGAAGCCTGTAATTATGTGGAAATCAAAAAATAATTACTGTTTATTTATATATTATTGAATATATTATTTTTAATTAATGCCAAAAAAAATACTCTATAAACCAGGTCAAAACGAACCATTTGAACTTAGTAGAAGTAAAATAGATCTTTTTTTACAATGTTCAAAATGTTTTTATTTAGACAGATCGGAAAATCATAGAATAGCTAGACCAGGTGGCCCTATGTCTTATATACCAACAGCTATAGATCTATTACTTAAAAAAGAATTTGATGTTCACCGACAAAATGAAACGATTCATCCATATTGTGAAGATCATTCATTATCACTAATACCTTTTAAGCACGATGATATAGAAGCATGGCAAAACAATAGAAAAGGCATTCGCTATCATCATGAAGATACTAATCTCATCTTATACGGTGCTATTGATGACTGTTGGCGTGATAATAATAATGTATTGCACGTCGTTGATTATAAAAGCACAACTGCATCTTATGATCCTAAAACTTTAGAAATTAAACAGGTAAGTCTTGATGAAAAAGGAGCACCACACAAATATTGGTACAAAAAACAAGTAGAAATTTATCAATGGTTACTATCAAAAAATAATTTTGATGTCTCAAATACAGCATATTTTGTATTTGCTAGTGCTCTTTATAAAAATGTGGAGGCATTTAATAAAAAACTAGATTTTAAAATTGATATTATTTCCTATGATGGAGATAATAGTTGGATGGAAAATACAATAGTTAACATCAAAAACACTTTAGAATCAAATAATGTTCCTGAAGGAAATAAGAATTGTATTCATTGTAAATACAGAGGTGTTAATTAATTTTTTTTAACTTTATTCACAGCATTAATTATCGCATTGGATGCTATTTCAATCTCTTTTTCTACGGAGATGAAGTAAAGCATTGTAATTATGTGGAAATTAAAAAATAATTAAATGTTAATTTTCTATTTTAATTCTTTAGTATTTCTACAAGAGGGAAATTTTGAGCAGCCTAAAAACCAGCCATGTTTACCGTATCGTACTTCCATTTGATGTCCGCATCTGCCAATATTGTCTTTTTTCGGTAATGTAGGAGGTAGAGGTAGGATTTTTGATATCTTATCAACTTTTTCAACGCAGGAAGCTGTGCATAAATTGGTACCAGGTAAAGATTCTAAACGTTGAAGACTTATTGGCAGATTGCAATTTGAGCATATCTTTAAATTATCTTGATCAAATACTAATTTATTATCTAAAAAGATATCAGGTCGTTTTGTATTACATTTTTTACAAAATAAAGAGAAAACAACTCTATTCAATCTGCTTATTTTAGATATTCTAAAGTAGTTATAAAGATTATCATCATCATTTGAAAAACTTAAAATTTTTGAATTTTTACAATTAGTACATTCAATTTTTATTTCACGGCGATGCATTTGCATATCTTCTAAATAATTGCGTTTAATGTATTAGATTTCATACATAATTTAAACAAATTCTAATTTTAGAATTAGAATTAAACAAAAATTTAAGGTAGGGTTTTTAATATTAAATGAAAAATATTGTTAATATTCATGATTTTGAGTCCAGACTTAAAAGAAAAATACGATCTCATTTGAAATCTTTGGGTTATGTTATTGAGGATAAAAAATTGATAGCACCAGAGTTAACTAAAGATAATATTAGAAAATTACATTCAAAACAAAGACAGGATATTTTAATTTCAAAAAACAACTTTTTTAAAAGACTTAAACCTTCAATTTTTGATTATTTTGCTGATGGGTTATCAATTAATCCAAAAAAAATTAAACCACGATTAGAAATTGTTGAAAGCAGAACAAATAATGCAGATCTTTTTAATTTAGCTTCTTTCACGTGGTCCATTCCTGTATCTTTAGGTTATGGCAGGAGAATACGATTTCTTGTGTGGGATGATTATAATGGTAAGTTAATGGGCTTATTAGCTATTAAAGATCCTGCCATTAACTCAAAACCTAGAGAAGAGTATATTGGGTGGGATATAATTACTAAACATCAAAAATTAGTTAATGTTATGGATTCTTATATAGTAGGATCTATCCCTCCATACAATCAACTGCTTTGTGGTAAATTAATCTCATGTTTATTAAAAACAATTGAGATCAAAGACATCTTTAATAAGAAATATAAAAATACAGTTGGTATTATTTCTGAGAAAAATAAAAATTCAAAATTAACATTAATAACTACTTCTTCAGCCCTTGGAAGATCGTCTATTTATAATAGATTGTCTTTGAATAATGAAAAATTTATGATCCCTATTGCCTATACTGATGGATGGGGTCATTTTCATTTTTCTCAAGATATTTTAGATGATTTTCATGAATTATTAAGGCGAAAAAATCACCCTTATTTCCAATCCTTTAAGTATAAGCAGGGAGCAAACTACAAATTTAGAAAAATTAGAAAATCATTACAAATATTAGGTTTTTCTATTAACTTAATGCAACATAAAATTAAGAGAGAGTTATTTATAACTCCGATAGCGAACAACTATATAGATATACTGAATAATAAAGCTAAAAGACCTGATTATTCTTCATTAAAATCAGTTGAAGAAGTTGGAGATTTGGCAAAAGATCGTTGGATTATTCCAAGAAGCCTAAGAAATAAAAATTATAAAAATTGGCAAAGAAGTTCAATTAAAAAAATTATATTTAATGACAAAGGTATTTCAGAATTACCTTTATTTAAAAGTTTAGATGAATATCAATAATATTAAAATAAAAATTAAAGACAATTATAGAAATTTATCCACAAAGAGAAAAGAAACTAATAAACCAGTTTTTTCCATAGAACACAATTTATCTAAAGAAGAATATAAAATTTTATTAGACTACATCCAAGCATGTAGTTACGTTAATCGTGATGATGAATTATTATGGCTTGTTTATGCAACTGAAATTGGATATGAAATTAACAAATTTGAGTATTGGGATTCATTTCAAGAAAATTTAAAAGCAGATTTTGCAGATCATGATAATAGAAATATAATTCGAAGTTTTTTTAATAAATTCATCAGAGAATACAATGGATATAAGCCTCAGGGCACATTTGCACAACACTATACTATTATTTGTTTACCAATTTATAACGCTATTTTACCTAAATATTTGCAAAATAACTTAGCAAGATTACTATTTTATTTTCGTCACTCTTTTGAAGATTACAAAGATAAAAACTATCTAAAATTTGGAAATTTTCTTTCAAGACAAATAAGTTATCATAATTTTTCAAAACTTTTTCGTAAATTTTCTGAAGATGAAGAAATGCTTGGAAAAATTGCATATGCTTTAATTGATGAGAATGACGATAGTTATTATGATGACATTGAGATCAATACTTTTAAAAGAATTATTGATGATTGTGAACAAGCCAGAGAAACTAAAGATTGGTTAAATTATAGTAGATCAACTTTCAGAAAAGTTAAATTTCAAGGATTAAGAAAAAATATTACTAATATATTTAATGACAGAAATACTGAAGAAGCTAGGGAATTATTGAATGATTTTTTTATTAAACCACAATTATTATTAATCAAAGAAAAAGATTATTGGAAAACCTATTTAAGATTTGAATCTTTTGAAAAAAATTTTCTTAAAGTTTATCCTGAATTTAGGGAAGTTTTTTTAAAATCTTACTGTGTAATAAATAATGAAGTTGAAAAAAATGCAAGAAATCTTCAAAGAAATGTAAATGAAATACTAATAAATAAATGGATAGATTACAAACAAAGAATTATAGAATTTAAATCAGATGAAGATAATTCTTTAATAAATCAGTTGAATTTTACATTACAAAATGAATGTTTTTTAGTTGATGATAAAATTTGGTTATTTAAAGTATCAGAATTTTCCTATGCAAAAGAAATTGTTGGAAAAACTATTTTACCTAATACTAATTATTTAATAATTAGCAGGGAAGCTTTAGAAAGTAATCTTTTAACTGAGGAAAAAATTTCAACTGAAAATGTGAAAGCTTATACTTTGACAACTAAAGAAAATTTTACAAAAGAAGATATGGATGCATTAAAAGAATTAAATCTTTTTCCTTACTCAAAAATTATTTTTAAACCAATTGGTTATCCACCACAAAATTTTGATGATGAAGAGAGTAGTTCTTGGACTGTGGATAATAATCCATGTTTTAAAATTGAAGCTGATCAACCTATTCAAAAAATTACATTTAATTTTAAAGGTGAAAGAATAGAGAAATTAAATGTTTCTGATGATTTATATATTCAATTAAATATTGATGATTTAGGTTCACATGATTTACATGCAGTTGCAGAAGTAAATAATTTCAAAAAAGAAATTATTGAAGGAAAACATAAAATAAAAGTCCATGAAAAAAATATTTGGGATAAATCTTTAATAAATAATGATATATTGTACACAGAAACAGAACCCATAAATCCAAGTTTGGATGATTTAATAGAAAACAATGAAAATAAATGTAAATTTGAAATTTTTGGTCCTAGTAATTTAGATTTAGTTTTAAAATTAACAATAAATAATCAAAATGATGAAATATTAATATTTGATAAATTTCCTAAATTAAAATCAAATGTTATTTCAAAAGATTGGACTAAATATTTTCATGATAATATTTTGAACAATAAAAATACAAAAATATATGAAAAATTAATTTTAGGTGATGCTGCAAAATTTGAATTTACATCAGAAAACATAGGAAGAACTGAAATTACATTTGAAAGTGAAGTCAAGCCTTTACAATTTAAATACACTAATATTGATAATATAATTAATTTATACGTAATCGATAATAGTGGTAATGAACCTATAAAAGAAATCAATGCGATTAGTTTTGAAAAACCTGACTCTCCAATTGCAAAAAAAATTATAGGCAATAAAATTAGAAAAATATCTAAAGGAGGTATATATTTTTCAAATGAAATAAAAGGCGATCAAGCATTTTTAACCATTCCAAGAATAAACTTTGAAGGAATTGGTCTGGAAAAATTACTTCCTCCAAAAATAACATTACGTAAACCAGAGCAAACAGCGGCTTGGGTCTCTAAGTATGTTTATTATTATCGTCTATGGTACAAATCAAAAATTATTGCAAATAGATCAATTACTTTTAACTGGGTTAAAGATATATTATACGAAATACATAGTCATCTCTCTTATTGTATATGTTTTGATAGGAATAACGATGCTAATAAATTTAGTTCAATTGATCGTAGATTTAGAAAATTAATAAATGAAAATAAAATAACTGAAGCAAACATTTTATTATCTCAAATATTAAATCTTATCTCGACAAATACAAATGAAAATGCCTATTTAAAAAAAATATCTAATAGTTTTTACGATTTAAATAGTTTTCAAAAAAAAGAAGAACTTCTAAAATATTTTAAAACTGTAAAAAGAATTCCTATAGATGGATTAGATATTGATTTTGCACTTCTATTAGCTTTTGCACCTGAACTTTTACATATTCAATATGGAAATAGTTTTAATTTTTATGTTCAAAAATTATTTAAAAAACCTGAAATATTTAGATCTATACGATATCTTATTTTAGTTGATTTATTAAGACCCAATAATGAATATGTTGGTCTTCGATCCTATGGAAAGAATTGGAAATGGGTATAAGTTTTATTAATAAAGATGATGTTTTTTTAGAAATATATAAACAATTTAATATTAGCAAAAATAATTCAAAAATTGATGAAAAACTATTAATTCCTTTTATTAGAAAAACAGCCTCCATTCTCTGTCCTACAAGTGAATCTCAGATCAGAAAACATGTTTTTGACTTATTAGACATTAGTAAAAAGAATATTGATTATGAAGATAATTTAGAAATATTTGAAAAATCTATAGAAAAATTAAAATTGATTGGTGATTTGAATGAAATTGTTAATTTTGACTCTTTTGATGAAAAATTAAAAAGCACATTCTTATATATTAAACAACCTTGCTATTTAATTCTGCAATCAAAATTAATATTAATAGGTATTGATAATAATGGAACATTTCCAATTCCAGATACAGTAAAAAATATTATTAATTTTAATAATTTTGATCGAATATATGAAATTGATGAAAAAGATAAAGATCATTTACAATCAGAATTAAATCAAAATTCTATTAAAAAAATAAGCAAAGGTAAATGGTTAAAGAATCCTATAAAACAAAAATCAAATAATATCATTGAAGAATACAGTGCTATATTAAATCAAAAATATTATAAGGTATCCTATGAGATTGAAGATAAGAGTAACTTCTTAGTCTTGAATTATGATAAACCAACTAATTATTTTAGAGGAAGGTTTGAAAATCTAAAAAAGCAAACAGGAAACTATATTTTAAAAAGAACCAAAGGTTTCAATCAAACAGGTTGGAGTTATGCTAAAATTGAAAACGGTGAAATATATTCTCTTTTGGATTTTCCTACTAAAAAAAATTTGCAATCGATGAATAGATTTGATGAAGCAATGTATTTACAATCAGCTATCGATCATTTTAATGAAAATACACAAGAAATAAAAGTTAAGATAAAGGATACCAAGGCGGTGATTGATTTTTTCCATCCTGTACCAAGATGGGTAAAAAGATATTTAACAAGTATCGGAAATGAATATTATGACTCCAAAAGTCTTTTTTCTTATGAAATAAAAAATACTAAAAATGTAAAGAAAGATATTGATATTATTAATTTTTTAGGTTGGTATAAAACTGTATATGAGTAATTCAATTTCTGAAATTTTTGACACTTTAAGAGAGAATCTAGCAAAATATATTGAATCAACTTACCACATAAGTAATAAAAAATTAATTAAACAAAGAAGTGAGCTTTTAAATCAAGAACAAGTTATATTTCAAAAACCATTTATTGAATCAACGCCCAAATATATACAGGGCGAAGAATTTGATAAGTTAAAAAATTTAGATACAGCTGCAAAAGAAATATTAAATATTTTAGTAAATAAAAAAATTCTCTTTTCAAAACCATTTCAACATCAATTTGAAGCATTAAAAGAAATAATTATAAATAAAAAAAGTGCAGTTATTACGACTGGTACAGGTTCAGGAAAAACGGAAAGTTTTTTAATACCAATTATTTCAAAACTTGCAATTGAGGCAAAAAATAAACCAAGTAATTTCAAAAATTACAATGCCGTTAGAGCTCTTATTTTATATCCAATGAATGCACTAGTTAATGATCAACTAGGTAGAGTTAGGAATTTTTTTGGGAATGATGAAATAGTTAATACTGTATATGATTGGAGTGGAAGACCAATTAGATTTGCACGTTATACTAGTAGAACTTTATATCCAGGTAGAAGAACTAAAGAAAAAGATACTCAAAAAATGCCTAACTTTGGTAAATTCTATATTCAAGGACTTATTGATAAAGTTAATGATGAAGATGATGAGGTTGCTAATAATGCAAAAGAAATAATAGGTATTTTGAAAAAAACTGGCAAGTGGCCAAAGAAAGAAGATTTAAAAAAATGGTATGGAAAATCAAGATGGAAAGACAAGGATGGTAAATTTATTCGTGCAGTTACAATGGATAAAGACTCAGAACTTATAACACGTTATGAGGTTCAGGAAACTCCTCCAGACATACTTATTACAAACTACTCTATGCTTGAATACATGATGTTGCGACCAATTGAGAGGTCCATATTTGATGAAACTGCAAAATGGTTAGAAGAAAATCCAGATGAAAAATTACTTATGGTTATAGATGAGGCGCATTTATATAGAGGGGCTCAAGGAACAGAAGTAAGTTTCTTAATTAGAAGATTATCAACTAGATTAAATATTAGCATTGATAGAATTCAATTTATTTTAACTAGTGCAAGTTTCAATAAACCTGAAAATGCAAAAGCTTTTGCTGCTGATTTGACTGGATCTTTAATTAATAATTTTGAAGTTATTGAAGGAATTAAAGATGAAATGAAAAATCCAATGGATATATCAAATAAAGAAATTGATATTCTATCTGCTATTGATGTTGAAAAATTTTATTCTTTAGATAATCTAATTGAAAAAAAAGAGATTATTAAACCTCTCATTGAATATTTAGGATCAAATTTTGAAAATTCTTTAAGTGAAACTCTTTACAAAGTTCTTATAGATTTTGGTCCTCTACATAAATTAATTAACACAACAATGGGCCATGCAACTTCAATTGATGAACTAAAATCTCAATTTGGCAATAATGATAATAGTGTTTTAGCCATTACTAATCTAGCTTCTTTAGCATCTTACGCCAAAATTAATGAGAACAGTCCAGGTTTATTCCCAGCAAGAGTGCATGGTTTTTTTAGAGGTATTTCAGGACTATGGTTATGTTTGAATAATCAATGTTCAATAATTTCTGATAAAGAAAAACATTCTATTGGTGGTAAAATGTATTCTCAACCAAGAGATTATTGTGATTGCGGTTCCAGCGTTCTCGAACTTTATACATGTAGATCCTGTGGAACAGCATATGCAAAAGGATATACTACAGAAGAAAATTCAGAAGATATTATATATCTTAGTCGTGAGGAGGGTAGCAATCTTACAATAAGTAATAAATATATTCAATCTAACTGCCCTGTAGATATTTTATTAGAAGAACCTGATTTTACTTTGGATAATCAATTCGAAGAAGCTGATTTAAATATTAAAACTTTAAGAATAAATGATAGAAAATCACCAGATGAAAACATAAATATATTTTTAAAAAAATATGATCCAACAGATAGTGAAATAAGAAAAAGAAGAAGTTTTATATCTTGTGTTGTATGCAATCAATCTGCCTCTTATAACAGAACAAATGTTCAAGATCATCAAACTTCAGGTGACCAACCTTTTCATGTTTTAGTTTCAAATCAATTAAAACTTCAACCTCCTAATAAAAATGAAAAAATGGATATTGATTTTTCACCAAATGAAGGAAGAAAAGTTTTAGTTTTTTCAGATTCAAGACAAACAGCAGCAAGATTAGCACCGAACATACAACGCTATAATAATCAAGACGTAATAAGATCAATTATACTGTATGGATTTCAAGAATTAGAAAAACTTGCTAATAGAAAGATTAGTTTAAAGCATGTTTATCTTGCGACATTATTTGGAATTCATAAATTAAATATAAATATATCTAATGATTTACAAACAAAGTTTTTAGAAGGGAAGGAACAACTAAAATATTTAAATGATTATGATGAAGAAACTTTAACGGATATTACAGATCGTCTGACATTCAATAATGAGTTTGTTCCTTCAAGTATTTATCATTCAATTTATGAAGTAATTACAAGTAAATATTATAGTTTAGAGTCCTTAGCACTAGCAACACTTACGCCTAATGATAAATGGTTTAATAGAGTCATTCCACATTTAAAAGACTTACCTAATATTGCAGTTAATGAAGAAGAGAAAAGGGAGTTTGTTTCTATTTGGCTTAACTATTGGTTAAAAGGATCAAATAGACAGGGTTTAGTTTTAAATATTACTCCAACAGAATATTACGAAGATAAAGTTCATCGTATGAAAGGCAATTTTCCAACCTTAATGAAAAAAATATTTTTTAAAGACAATGTCAATGCTGCAAATATATTTAAGAATTTTTGGGTAAATGAACTTAAAACTATATTTGGAACGGAGAGTATTGGTGATAAATATTTTTTAAATGCGAATACAGTAAATTTAAGTTTTTCTAATGATTGGAAATACTGTCAAAAATGTAAAACATCTCAACCAAATTATAGTATTGTTGATATTTGTATATATTGCAGATCAGATAAAATTAATCTTTTGGATTTAGTTAATAAAGAAAAAAATTCTGATTTTCATGCAAGAATGGGTTTTTATAGATCTGTTCCAGAGTCAGTTATCAAAGAAAGTAATATTAAAAATATTATGACTATAGTAGCTGACGAACATACTGCCCAATTAAATACTCAGTCTGAAAAAACCTTCTCAAAAGCTGAAGAAAATGAATTTTCATTTCAAGATATAAATATCAAATTTGAAAATAAAAAAAATTATATCTCTACTGATATTCTTTCTAGCACTACTACAATGGAAGTCGGTATTGATATTGGTAAATTAACTGCGGTTGCTTTAAGAAATATGCCTCCTGGTAGGGCCAATTACCAGCAACGAGCAGGTAGAGCAGGAAGGAGAGGAAATAATATTGCTACAGTTGTAGGTTTTGCAGGAGCTGACTCTCATGATGAGCATTATTTTTCAAAACCAAATTTGATGATTTCTGGAGATCCGCAGGATCCATTTTTAAATTTAGATAATCAAAAAATAGCAGAACGACATATATTAGCTATGTTGATTAACGAATATTATATAGAAAAATTACCAACTGAGGCCATTCATACAAATCCTCAATTATTCGAAGTTTTGGGAACTGTAAGTGAATTTCTCAATCAAGATAGTATTCTAAATAAAAATGATTTTCTTAAATGGCTAAACACCAATAAGGAAAAAATATCTCAAAAACTTGAAAAATTATTACCCAATCAACTTGAGAAAAGCAGAAAATATTTAGTTAATAATTTTGAAATTTATTTAAAAGAAAAACTTGATGGAGCTTTAAGAGCTTATGAAAATAGTGAAAATTTATCAGAAGATGTTTCTTTAGAAGTTCAAGAAGAAGAAGGTGAAGCCACAAACTCAAAAGGAATTAATGATGAGCAGTTATTAAATCGATTATTATACAAAGGTGTTCTTCCGCGATATGCATTTCCTACAGATGTTTGCACG